>SAMEA104315430__coassemble_126_pt1 | contig 44173 bp, 40 predicted proteins | sample SAMEA104315430__metabat2_low_PE_026 | metagenome-assembled genome bin SAMEA104315430 (sample SAMEA104315430) | gut metagenome | biome: Monkey gut; feature: monkey-associated habitat; material: faeces | place: China | collected 2013 | reverse complement strand
ATGAAGTTTCTGCAGATGAAAAAATCATAACAGAAAAAGAATATATGAAAAAATCTGGTCTTGCTGCTTATGAAAAAGAGTTTGGACATGGTGGAGCAAGAGAGAATGCCGGAAGAAAGCAAAAATTCAAGCAGCCTTTGAAATTTCAGATAAGAGTAACTCAGGAAGAAAAAGACTTTATAAATTATGCTAGGGAACATCATCTGAGTTATTCAGCTATGATGAAGTAGGAACACATAACACAGTTTTCAAATCCGACAAACGGTCAAGCCGTTTGCGGTTTAACTCATTGTTATGCTCACAGCCCACTGGGCTGGTAGTTTTATAGAAATATAAAAACAAGAAGGCAAATGGATTTTCTCCGTATCTAAAAAATTAGGATATGGAGTAGAAAATCGTGCCAAATGCAGAGTTCCTAAAAAATGCAAAAGAAGCAAAAAATGATGAGTTTTATACTCAATATGTTGATATTCAAAAAGAAATAAATTCCTATATTTCATACAATTCAGATACATTTAAAAACAAGACTGTTTTACTTCCTTGTGACGATCCTGAATGGAGTAATTTTACAAAATTCTTTGCACAGAATTTTACACGCTTTGGACTAAAGAAATTAATCTCTACTTCATTTGCCGTCGAAAGTAAAAATTTAGAAACAGATTATCAACCAACATTATTTGAAACTATAGACCCAAGATTTAAAATTGAAACTTCAAAAGTAAAAGGAAAAATTTTTACACTAACTAAAGATGAAAATAAAGACGGAAAAATAGATGAAAAAGATTTAAAATGGAATTATTTGGAAGGTGACGGAGATTTTAGAAGCGAAGAAGTCAAGCTTCTTCGCGATGAAGCAGATATAATAATCACAAATCCACCATTTAGCCTTTTTCGCGAATTTGTAGGATGGCTTTTAGAAAGCAAAAAGCAATTCTCAATTATTGGTAATATGAACGCAATTACTTACAAAGAAGTATTTCCCTATTTAAAAAATAATACATTTTGGCTTGGTAACGGGTTTTCGGCTGGAAATGCCTATTTTGGACTTCCTCAAAATGCTAGAACAGATTATGTGCAAGGAGTTTTACAAGAGAACGGTCTTGTAAAATTCAGAAATTGCTGTTGGTACACAAATATAGAACATGGCAAAAGACATGCGATTCTTCCTCTTATGACAGAAGAAAGAAATATAAAATTTTCAAAGCATAAAGAAATAAAAAAATATCGGCTATAAGAAATTCGACTTTATTGATGCAATAAATATTCCTTACACAGATTCAATTCCAAGTGATTATAAAGGAATGATGGGCGTTCCTATTTCATTTTTGGATAAATATAATCCAGAACAATTTGAAATTATCGATGGAATCGGACGTTATAGTATTTTGGATAATGAAAATACAAAGAAAGCAGGTAACTATCTATCAATGGTTGACGGAGTACCTCAATACTTTCGAATCTTAATCAAACATAAGGAAAAATAATATGCATACAGATTTTAGAAAAGACATAACAATCCGTCAACTTTGTGAAGGTTTTGTTTACAACGAATTTGATGAAAAAGGCTTGTTTGGTTTAAATGGTAAACTTGTCATTCAGCCGGAATATCAGCGTAATTATATTTATGGTGATGGAAAAAGAGATGTTGCTGTAATCGACTCACTTTTAAAAGGTTATCCGCTAGGTTTAATATACTTCAATAAAAATGGAGATATGTACGAAGTTTTAGACGGTCAACAGCGTATTACTTCAATCGGTCGCTTTGTAACAAATAAATTTGCCGTAAATGTAAATGACTATCCTCGAAATTTCGATGCATTGGATAAAAATGTTCAAGAAGATTTGCTCAACACTACTCTCACAATTTACATTTGTGAAGGAACAGAAAAAGAAATAAAGGAATGGTTCAAAACAATAAATATTGTCGGTGTGCCGTTAAATGAGCAGGAACTTTTAAATGCAGTATATTCAGGGCCGTTCGTAAATCTTTGCCGTGAAGAATTTTCAAATTCTCAGAATTCAAATATTCAGACTTGGGAAAATTACATTCCAGGAACTTACAAAAGACAGGATTATCTCAAAACTGCATTAGATTGGGTTTCTAATGGTAATATCGAAACATATATGGGAACTCATCGAAATGATGATAACATCAACGAAATTAAAAAGTATTTTACAAGTGTAATCGATTGGATTGACCGAACTTTCAAAACAGTAGATTCTTCAATGTGTGGTCTTGAATGGGGACGACTTTATGAAGAATATAAAAGAGTTCCTTACGATGTGAATAAACTTGATGAAATAATAAATGAACTTCTTGCAGATTGGCGAATAAATGATAAAAAAGGTATTTATGAATATGTACTTTCAGGCGAAGCTCTCGAAAAGAAACCTTTATTGAACATTCGCTTATTCGATAAATCTGTAATAAAATCCGTTTACACAAAACAAACGAAGGAAGCTCAAGAAAAAGGTTGCTCAAACTGTCCGATGTGTTCCGCTGCAGAAGGTTCAAATAAAAATCGTATTTACAAAGAAAATGAAATGGATGCCGACCATGCAACAGCCTGGAGTAAAGGCGGTGCTACTGATATTTCAAACTGCGTAATGTTGTGTAAAACTCACAACAGGTCAAAGGGAAATAGATAAAAAGAATATTTTTTCATCGAGTCAAGCTCGATGAAAAAATTAATTGAACTTTAGGGCTAAGCAAGTTAGCGGTAGTACGCGGCTTTACACCGCTTGGTAAGATATTACACAAGGAAACGATTTATTCCAAAAAAACAAATAAATTTGTGGTATAGTAATATAATATATACTAATTTGTATAAGAAATATTTTGCCATAACATAATTTTCAAAGCCGACAGGCAGTCAAGCTGCCTGCGGTTTAAAATATTGTTATGGCGACAGGCCACTGGGCTGGTTTTGAGAAAGACAGTAGAAATTTTCGTTAAAATAGAGTATAATTCATATGTTATGTTGGTAAAACCGTTTATAAAATGGGTTGGTGGGAAAAGCCAGCTTTTGGAAGAAATTAGAGAAAAATATCCCTCAAAAATAGAAAAGTATTGCGAGCCATTTGTTGGAGGCGGCGCTGTACTTTTTGATATTTTAAGTAAATTTAAACCTTCGCAAGTTTTAATTAATGATATAAATAAAGAACTTATAAATACTTACTCTCAGATAAAAAATAATTGCGAAGGAATGATTTCTCAACTTTCAGAAATTCAAGCAATTTATAAGAATCATTCACTAGAAGAAAATAAAGAGTTCTTTTACGAAAAACGAGCGAGATACAATGAAGTTAAAGTAAATGGAAATGACGCTGAAAATCTTGAAAAAGCTGTACTATTTATTTTCTTAAATAAAACCTGCTTTAATGGACTTTATCGTGTTAATTCTAAAGGTTCGTTTAATGTTCCTTTTAATAATGCAAAGAATCCGCTTCTGTGCGATGAAGAAAATTTTCGAGCTTGTGCAAAACTTCTCAAAAATGTAGAAATGAAAGTTGGAGATTATAAGGAATGCAAAGATTTTATCGATGATAAAACTTTTGTCTATATTGATCCGCCTTATAGACCTCTAACACAGACGGCTGCCTTTACATCTTATTCAGAAAACGGTTTTACCGACAAAGAACAGATAGAACTTGGCAACTTTATTACAGAAATCTCTAGCAACGGTGCTATGGTTCTGGCTAGTAATTCTGACCCGAAAAATGCGAACGAAAATGATAATTTCTTTGATGATTTATATTCACAATTTAAGATTAAACGAGTATCAGCTTCACGAATGATAAATTCAAACGCAAAAAAACGCGGTGCAATAAATGAGCTTTTAATCAGTAATATTGCATCAGTTTTCTAGGAGCACAAAATGAAAAAGAATTTTGATTTGTTTATTTCGCAGTTCAGCGAAACAAACGCTACTCTCGATTATTTTACAGATTTTGAAAAAGTAATCCGTAATACAAATAAAATCGCAATCAAACTCAATCAATTAAATTACTTGATAGGAAAAGAAGATTTGCGAAAAGCTATAAAAGAACTTTACGAAGAAAATCCAAAAGTGTTTGAAGTTCTTGATATTCTTCTTGCGGTAAGAACAAAAGATAAAAAGAAAACTCTCAATGCAAACGGTGAGTTTGTTTTGCTTGAAAGTTATTTTACATCGTTGCAAGGTGTTATTGATTATATTGAACAGACAGGACTCGCCGAGGTTTTCAAAAACAAAAATGTTACAAATCTCGTAGATTATGTTTTCGGCGTAGAAGTTGGTCTTGATACAAATGCCCGAAAAAATCGTGGTGGCGATAATATGGCAAAGGCTGTTGCATTGAAATTCAAAGGTGCAAATATTTCTTTCCGTTCAGAAGTGAACAGCACGGAGTTTGAAGAGATAAAATCTCTTGGCCAGGATTTGAAAAGATTTGACTTTGTAATCCAGACAAAAAAGAAAACTTACCTTATCGAAACGAACTTTTACAATAGTGGCGGTTCAAAACTTAACGAAGTTGCCCGTGCTTATACAGATATTGCTCCAAAGATTAATCAGTATGCTAAATTTGAATTTGTTTGGATTACAGACGGTCAAGGCTGGCTTTCTGCAAAAAATAAATTGGGCGAAGCATATTCTTTGATTCCAAGTATTTACAATCTTGCAAATTTGGATGAGTTTCTTTCAAGAGTAAAATCAGAATTGTGACAATCATATTATGCAAAAAAAATTTGACTTTCATAATTTTTATACTTATTTTTAATAATATGGAGGTTGTTAAATGATTTGCCCTGTTTGCAATAAACCATTAAATATATCGCAATGGAAAAATGGATATAAGTCTTGCCCTGCTTGCTCTCAAAATGCTGGAATTCATATTTTTTATAAATATCCAGATGCTTTTGGTACAACACCTTTGAGAGCTTCACCTAATCATCCAGATGGACCACAAAGTCATTGTGAAATATGTCGAGGAGGAAACTCAGGGCCTCACTCTGGTGCCATTAGATGTAATCAAATATAAACTTACAGAATAGAGCATCTATAATAAAAAATAGATGTTCTTTTTTTATTTATTGATAATATGTCTATAAAAGCCTGGTATCGTTCAGAAAATAAAGATTTTACTCTAGCAAAAGGTGATTGTTTGGAATTACTTCCAAATATTAATTTTCAGTTTGATATGATTTTTGCCGATCCGCCATATTTTCTTTCAAACGGCGGAATTTCTGTCCAGAGCGGAAAACAAGTTTGTGTAAACAAAGGCGAATGGGACAAATCGCAAGGCTTTGAAAAAGACAATGAGTTTAATTATAAATGGCTTTCGTTGTGCCGTGAAAAACTAAAAGAAAACGGAACAATTTGGATTAGCGGAACATATCATAATATTTTCTCTGTGGCACAAATGCTAAATGAATTAGACTTTCGTATTTTAAATTGCATTACTTGGGCAAAGACAAATCCACCGCCAAATTTATGTTGTAAATTCTTTACACATTCTACAGAATTTATTCTTTGGGCAAGAAAAAACAAAAAGGTCCCTCATTATTACAACTATGAGCTTATGAAAGAAATCAACGGTGGAACTCAAATGCGTGACTTGTGGAGCTTGCCTGCGATTGCAAAATGGGAAAAAACTTGCGGAAAACATCCAACACAAAAACCCTTGCCACTACTTGCCCGTATAATTCTTGCTGCGACAAAAGAAAATGACTGGATTCTCGATCCATTCACTGGTTCAAGTACAACAGGAATTGCAGCAAGTTTATTTAATCGAAGGTTTCTAGGTTTGGATAAGGAAGACGATTTTTTGAAGATTTCAAAAAATCGTCGAATAGAAATTGATGATATAAAAACACGATATGAATATCGTGAAAAAATAATCAAATATTCGGATAAACCTTTGAAAGGAATATTGGAAGTTCATGAAGAAACTCCGTATTTCGGAATAGATTTACCGATTGAGTAAACAAGGCATAACAAAAGTTCAAAGCCGGCACAGGCTCAAGGCCTGTGCGGTTTAACTCATTGTTATGCTTATATGCTGAAATATATTATAGGATAGATAGAAATGAAAAAACATGAAATTCAAACACCTTTATTGAATTACTTAAATGCTACTAGAGATATCAGTTTATTATTAAAAAGTCATATTGAATTATTTGAGCCAGAATCAAAAATTGAAAATGGTATTATAATGTGTAAAAAAAATATAAATTCTATATATCTACAATCAGCATATGTATTAATTGCAACTTCATTTGAGGCATTCATAGAATCAAGTCTTAAAGAATCATTTTTATTAATTATTAATAATACAAATTTTCAAAAAAATACTTCCACTGAATTGAAAAAATATATTTGTCAAAGGTTAAAAAATGATAAAAATGAAATTGCGGCATGGCAATTAGTTGGTGATAATCTAAGTGATTATCTAATAAAAGAATTATTACACGCAGAGTCTAGTCCGATTTTAAAATTAAATTCTCCAAATTCAAAAAATATTAATAATCTGTTTAATTTATATCTTGGAATTGAAAAAATAACAGATTGTCTTTACTGGGAAGGTAATGTTGCTATTTGGGATAATGAATTTTCAGTTGATTTTCTTGATTCTTTTATAAAAACAAGAGGTGGAATAGCACATGGTAATAATAGTGAAAATAAAGTGAATTTAATAACGCTTCTTGTAACTCAAAAAATAATTACACAATTTGTTTATCTTATAAATAATAAAATTGTTGAATTACTTGCAACAAAATACAATATAATTGATTGGGTTGAAATAATGCCTCTACCTGTAGAAGATTGGGATTATATAGCTAATCAAGTATTCGGAAATTAAGCATAACACGCATTTCAAAACCGACTTCGGGTCAAGCCCTCGCGGTTTAAATGTCATGTTATACGGACAGCTCACTGAACTGGTTTTCTTTAATTTAATAAACAAAAGGATTTATTATGGCAAATTTAATTGTAGTATGCGGACCACAAGCAGTTGGAAAAATGACTGTCGCAGAAAGTTTGAGAGATAAACTGAAATACAACATGATGATGAATCATGACAGTATTGAAGTTTCAGACAGGATTTTTGGTTTTAATACACCGGCGCAAAGAGAGTTCAATTCAATCTTCAGAGAAAAGGCATTTGAACTTGCCGTAAAACATAATGTGGATTTGCTTTTTACTTATGTTGCTGCTTTTGAAAAAGAAGAAGAAATTAATTATCTCAAAACTTTGGAGCATCAATTTACAGCTTCTGGTGGGAACTTTTATTTTGTTGAACTAAGCGCAGATTTAGATACACGCATTAAAAGAAATCTTACTCCTCATCGTATGGAAAGAAAGACTTCAAAAAAAGATACCAAATGGAGCGAAGAAAATCTCTTAAAGGATTCTCAACGACACAGACTAAATACAGAAGAAGGAGAAATTCTTTTTGAAAATCATCTGAAAATAGACAATACAAATCTTTCTCCAGATGAAGTTGCAGATATCGTAATAGGAAACTACAATCTCAAAGCAAATCAGAAAGAAGAAAAAGAATATCGATATGGAGTGTAACACTGTGAGCCTAATTAATACGAAGCCTGACAAAGTAAACTTACGCTTAAAAAAACTATCCGCTGATGATGGCCACGATATCTATGACATGTTACAGTTAATGCCAAAAGATGAAAATGGACTTGTTAATAAAGCAAATGGTCTTTCATACGAGGATTTTAAAACCTGGCTTGCAGCAAAACAGAAAGAATCAGAACAAACATGTCTAGTGGATGGCTGGAAGGTTCCTTCTACAACTTATTGGCTTTATGCAGATACTTTTCCTGTCGGATTTGGAAATCTGAGACATTTTCTTACCGAAGCTTTGAGTAATGCAGGTGGTCATATCGGTTATGGAATTGCTCCTCAATATCGTGGAAAGGGGTATGGCAAGGAACTCTTAAGATTGCTGTTAATTGAAGCAAAAAAAATTGGTTTGGAAAAAGTTCTTATCACAATACACTCAGATAATATCGCATCCCAAAAAGTTGCACTTGCAAATGGCGGTGTAATTACAGAAAAAACTGAAGAGCGTGTTTATATCTGGATAGAATCATCATCCATCGAGTCAAGCTCGTTAGATGACAATATTAATCTTGACAATTCAGAAAAATATTAAGATAATTATTTCGTAAAATATTACGAGTATTCGAGGTACATATGATAGCAATAAAACCTGTTTCTGATTTACGAAATTACAATGAAGTATTACAGGATGTCGCAGATGAATCTCCTGTTTTTCTTACAAAAAATGGAAGAGGTACTTATGCTGTTATCACAATAAAAGATTACGAAAAATTAACCGCCACAAAAACTCTTTTCGCAGAATTAAAAAAAGGAGAAGATTCTGCTGCAAAGAATGGCTGGTTGAATCCTGCTGATGTTAGAAAAATGGCAGGGCTTTAATGTTTGAAGTAAAGGTAACTCCACAAGCAGCAGAAGACTTACTCGAAATAAAAAATTACATAGAAAATGAACTTCAAAATCCAATTGCAGCACATAATACTGTTTTAAATATTGTCGAAACATATGAAAACTTGTCTACCCGTGCAGAAGCTGGTATTCTGGTAGAAAGATATGTTCCCTTTCCTACTGATTTTAAATTTGTTCTGGCAAATAATTATTCAATCTTTTATAGAATTGATGATAATATAGTAAGAGTAATAAGAATAATGTATTCCAAACGAGATTTTGTAAGAATCTTATTTGAAGATAAATAATCGTATAACAAAGGTTCGTAGCCGACAGTGGGGCTAGCCCGCCATTTTCTTGTTGACAAATATTCACTTTAGTTCATATAATAAATTATGTGGAATGTAGAATCATCAGATGAATATGATGCATGGTTTTTAACATTGGACGAAGAAAGTAAAGAAGCCGTATTGCAAAGAGTTCTTTTACTTCGGCAATATGGTCCAAATCTTCCTCGTCTATATTCAGATGTCCTTCATGGTTCTAAAAAACTTAGTAATCTTAAAGAACTTAGAAACAAGACACAAAAACATCTTTTGAGAGTTGCCTATTACTTTGATTCTGCTAGAAAAGCATTTTTGCTTACAGGTGGAGACAAGAAAGGTAAAAATCAGGATAAATTTTACAAGGACTTAATAGCAGAATCTGAACTAATTGTAGAAAAATATGAGAAGGAGTTGGAAAATGAAAGACGCAATCAAAATGATGGAAAATAATATGTCTCCGGAAGCAGTTCGCCGAGCTCACATAAAAGCAGAACAGGATATTATGACAATTCGTCTTGCCCAGCTCCGCGAAGAACAGAATGTAAAACAGTCGGAAATGGCAAACTTTACTCAGTCATCAGTTTCAAAAATTGAAAAAAGAAAGGATATAAAAATTTCAACTTTAATAGATTATCTAGACAGCCTTGGAATGGGGTTAGAAATTATTACATATCCGAAAATGGGAGTTTCTAAGAAACAGGAAAAAGTTCTGCTGAAAGTATAAGAAAACCTAACACTTCAAATCGAATGATGGGTCTTCACCTGCCATCGTTTAACTGCGTAGTTATAGAAAGTAAAAAAAAGCCTCCAAACTCTCTCCGATGTCCAGCTATCACGCCTCTTGCTATCGGGGAGAGCCTTTTGCCAAGTCACACTCTCCATTCATTCCGCAGAACCAGTCCCACCCAGAACCTTTGACTATTACTAACATACCGCTTAAAACCTTTCTCCTGCATCCGCATACTAAGTCCCTTATGACTAAGCGGCCGCTCATTATTTGTATTACACCATTTAAGATAAGTATCATAAAGCACCTTATTCCCAAGCTTCCATTTTAAGCTGGCATCTATTTCAAAACAGTCATTTACAAAAGTTCCAACAGAATCCATATCCATTCTATATTCTTCATTAGCTTCGCGAATTGCATCAGGTTCTCCAAGACCTTCTTTCCGCCACATTACATAGCCAGCAATCAGCCAGTTTAAAATCCCAATGTTTTCTGCAATCAGTTTTTCAGTCAAATTTATCCCTCTGTTCTGTACAATCGAGGTCTGTCCCTGGCACGTGCTAACAGCTTGAATACCAGTGTCCGCTTTGTTTGCACGTGCCTCGAGTTTTGTAACGCTATTGCGAAAAAAACTTGTAAAAACGAATCTAGCTCTTTAATAAAAAATCAAAATTTGCGAATAAGAAAAACTTATAATATAATTATTTAATGAACGTTTAAATCAAATGGCTATAATTGCGCCATTTGATTTAACTTAGAGTTTCTTTCGAAACTCTCTTATTGAACTGTTCGCGAGAACGCGAACGAATCATAACCTTTCGAAAGTTGAAACTTTCTTCAATGTTATGATTTTAAGGAACTTTTTTTCTGGGAGAAAGAATTGATAAAAATTTTATTTGTGTGTCATGGAAATATTTGTCGCTCGCCAATGGCTGAATTTGTGATGAAAGCGCTTGTGAAAAAAGCTGGAAAAGAAAAAGATTTTTTGATTGAATCTGCAGCAACAAGTACAGAAGAAATTGGGAATGACATTCATTATGGCACAAGACAGATTTTAATTCAAAATAATATTCCTTTTTCTAAACGACATGCAAGACAAATCACAAAAGATGATTATGTTTTTTACGATTATTTAATTGCAATGGATGAAGAAAATATTTATTATATGGAAAGAAAATGGAATAATGATCCGGCAAAAAAAATTCAACTGCTTCTTGAATTTGCCGGAAAATCACGGGCTATAGCTGACCCATGGTATACCGGCAATTTTCAACAAACTTACGATGATGTTCTTGAAGGCTGCACTGCCTTCCTCAAAAAGCTTACTTGAAATTTCATGGTCTTTATCTTACACAAGGGGATTTTATGAAAAAAATTAAAATATTTTTTATTATTTTTTGCAGTTTCATTTTGATTGCAGCCTTATCATCTATTTTGTTTGTTTATAAATTCCTTTCAACTAAAATTGAGGAAACTCCAGAAAAAGAAAATTTGATTATCGGTTTTTCACAGATTGGAACAGAAAGTTCATGGCGCATAAAAAACACAGAATCCATTTTTGAAGCTGCAGCGGAAAAAAACATTAAAATTTTATTTGACGATGCAAAACAAAAACAAAGCAATCAGTTTAAAGCCATCCGTTCGTTTATAGTTTATCAAGTTGATGTTATCGTTTTTGTGCCTATTGTGAGCAACGGTTGGGATAATGTTCTGCAGGAAGCAAAAGAAGCTGGAATTCCAGTCATTTTGATTGACCGGCAGATTGATGTAGACCCTTCGCTTTATGCTGGATTTTTAGGTGAAAACGGATTTGAAGAAGGTAAATCAGCTGGAAAATTCCTTTTGCAAAAGACAAAGAATATGATAAATCAAAAAATCAACATTCTGGAACTTTCTGGCACTGAAAATTCTTCAATTGCACTTGAACGGTCCGGAGGATTTAGGGAAATGATTAAAAAAGACAACAGACTTAACATCATTCATTCGGAAGATGGTGATTTTCTGCGTTCACGTGGAAAAGAAATTATGGACACAATTCTTGATATGAATAACGGACTTTTTTTAAACGGTGAACCTATAGATGTAATATTTTCTCATAATGATCCTATGACGCTTGGTCTTCTTGAATCTTTTGAAAAAAACGGTATTTATAAATATCCGATTATCATCTCAATTGATGCTGAACAGGAAAGTATTGATGCACTTGTAAATGGAAAAATTAATTGTGTCGTTGAATGTAATCCAAATCTTGGACCTGTTCTGATGGAACTTGTAGAAGCAGTTGCTGCAAAAAAAGAAATTCCAAGAGTAACTTATATGGACGAAAAGGTTTTCACAGAAAATGATGATTTTTCTTCATATACTCCAAGAGGATATTAAGATTAAAAAAAAAGCAATGGAGCAGAACAATAAAAATGAATTTTATAAAAGAAAAAATATTTTCAAATAAAATCAGTTTAAAAAAAATACTGCAATATTCTTATTTATTTTTGATTTTTCTGATGATTATTCCTGCAATTTATTCGATTGTGTTGCTGAACATTCACATAAGAAAATATGACAAAATCATTTCAAACGTGAGTTCCGCAAATGACATTAATCTGATTGCAAAAGAAGAAATTCCAGGAGAACTTTGGGATATTGTTTGCGGAAGAAAAGATTTTTCAAAAGGGCGACAATATCACATGCTGGCTACTATTTCCACCGGCATCAATGAAATGAAAAGTAATACTTTGGATTCTACAAGTCAGGAAAAACTTGAAGTTGCTACACGAACATGTTTGACACTTTCCAAAAATATTCAAAAACTGGAAGAACAGATGAAAAACGGCAGCTCTGTAAAACAAAATGAAGCTTTTCTGGATGATGTCAGAACAATTACCATACTTTTTTCTGAAATAATGCAGGATTTTATTATGACGGAAATCAGAATTGCAAACGAAACAAACAACTCTATAAAAAAATCTTCTATTAGATTAACTGTTTTGCATGTTATCTTTGTTTTGTTTTCAATTTTTGTGGCTTTATCAAGTTTTATTTCTGTTTCATCGAATATCAATTCTTCGCTTCTCGATATGGAAAATTTTTCAAATCAGATTGCAGAAGGAAATCTTTTGGCACGAACGACAGAACCTGATTTTATTGAACTTAAACCGCTTGCCCGGAATATGAATAAAATGGCAAGTCAAATCGATTTACTTATCAAAAAAAATATTGAAGAGGAAAAAAACTTCCAGAAAGCTGAAATGAAGGCTTTGCAGGCACAAATTACGCCGCATTTTTTATATAACACTTTTGATACAATTTTATGGTTGGCAGAAGATGAAAAAACAGACGATGTTGTAAAAATCACAAAAGCTTTTTCTGACTTTTTGAGGATTTCTCTCAGTCGCGGTCATGAATGGATAACAGTTCATCAGGAAGTTGAACACATTGCAAATTATCTGACTATCCAAAAAATTCGTTATGCTGATATTTTAAATTACAAGATTATGGTAAATCCAGAAATCTTTGATTTTAAAATAATTAAACTTGTTTTGCAGCCACTCGTGGAAAATGCAATTTATCATGGAATCAAAAATAAACGTGGTCGTGGCTATCTTCTTGTTTATGGCGATTTTGCAGATGAGCAGAAGCAGTTTATCAGATTCACTGTTAAAGATGATGGTGCTGGCTTTACTGAAGAAAGACTTGCTCAAGTGCAGAAAGAACTGACTGAAGGTTCTGATAATTCTGAAAAATTAAATTCAGTTTATGGTCTTTATAATGTTCACAAAAAATTGAAATTGTATTATGGTGAAAATACGCAAGGCATTGAAATTGTTTCAAAAAAAGGGGACGGAGCTTCCATTTCGTTTACAATTCCATGCCTCAAAGATTGATTTTTTTGATTTTTTTTGCATCAGTTGATTTGTGATGATTTTTTTTGATTTTTGTAATTTTTGAGAGATTTTAATTTTTTGCAGACGTTGGTACTTACAAAATCAAAAGCTTGAAAATAATTTTTTATTAAAAAGGCGGAAAAATGTATAGTGTTTTTTTGGTAGATGATGAACCGATTCTTCTTGAAGGTATCAGGTCAAAAATAGATTGGGAATCCATAGATTTAAATTTTGTAGGGGAAGCAACAGATGGCGAAATTGCCCTTTCTATGATGCAGGAAATTAAACCTGACATTTTGATAACAGATGTAAAAATGCCTTTTATGGATGGGCTTGAACTTTCCAGTGCCATCAAAAAAATTCAGCCATGGATAAAAATCATCATTCTTTCGGGGCATGACGAATTTGATTATGCAAAAAAAGCTATTTCCATTGGAGTGGAGGATTATCTTTTAAAACCTTTTACCGCCAACGAAGTGATTGAAAGCTTGAAAAAAGTTTCGCTTCAAATCGACAGAGAACGAGCGCAACTTTCGGACATTTCAAAAATGAAGCAGGAACTTGAGTCAAAAAATAAAATTATCCAAAAAGAATTTTTGATAGACTTGATTCATGGTACAATTAATCCATCTGAAATCGAAGAAAAAGCAAAACAAAACGACATCAATATTTCAACTTCGCTTTACAGAATCATCATCAGTAGAATTGAAAGTAAAAATGATGATAAAACTGATTTTCAAAAAGCCTGTTCACTTTTGAATTCCTATTCTTCTGTTTGGACTCATACACTCAATTTTTTCTATAAAGCTGACAGATTTATTACTATCGTAAAAGCGAATGAGCTTTCAGAACTTGAAGAAAATACTTATCACATTGCGGAAACGATTGAACACATAGTCACAAAAAATCAAAACTGTTCAGTTGTGACCGCAATTGGAAAAACTGTTTTTTCACCTTCAGAAATACCGTTGTCTTATGAAGATGCAAAAAAGATTTTGAATGCAACAAGATTTGAAAATAAAAATGTTATACTTAGTTCTGATGATATTGATGAAAAAGATATTGAATTTTTAAACATAAATCAAAGTAATCCTTTAGTTGAGCGCATAAAATATGCAGGAAAATCTGATATTTCTGCGATTGTTGAAGAATCTTTGGAATTAATCCGAAGTAATACATCTCAAAGCAAAGTTTTTTCTTCATATATTCTTGTAGATTTGGTTTTTGCAGTTTCTCAACTAGTTGAAAATTTAGGTGGAAATTTAAAACAGGAAAATCCCAAAATGATTCAAAGAAGTTTTATTGATAATGCTGTAAATGATGAAAAAAGTTTTATTTCCACTATTTATGAAATCTTGAATTTTGCAGTTGATTATCGTGATTCAAAAATGACAAGCCGATATGGAAATATTATTTTAAAGGCAAAAGAATATATTGATAAAAATTATGCTGACCAAAATACAACTTTGTCTTCTGTGGCAGAACATGTGTGCCTAAGTCCAAATCACTTCAGTACGATTTTTTCTCAGGAATGCAAGACAACATTCATAGAATATTTAACTTATGTGAGAATTGAAAAAGCAAAACAACTGATAAAAAATACAGACAAAAAAGGCTATGACATTGCTTATGAGTGCGGTTTTAGCGACCCTCATTATTTCAGTTACATTTTCAAAAAAAACACGGGACTTACGCCCCGTGAGTTTAAAGGAATTTAGAATTATTTATATAGTGCGCTTTTACGCGGCTTGAGCCCCAAGTTTTTTCTTTCTTGCAGAAAGAATTACACTCTGCAAAAGAATAAAGAAACAGAGCATAAGACCAGTTGTAATTTTTTGCCACCAAGGTTGAGTCAAACCAGAAGCAATTACGATTGTATTGATTGTTTTCAGCGACATTACCCCAAACAAAGTTCCAATCACGCTTCCTACACCGCCAGTGAGCAATGTACCTCCAATGATTGAAGATGCAATAGCTTCCATTTCAGCTCCGTCAGCATTTGATGCATTTCCAGCACCTGTATGTAAAAGATATACAAAACCGGCAATTCCAGCTAAAAGCCCGCAAATCACATAAGCCATGAATCTTGTACGCTGAACGTTAATTCCAAGCATTAAAGCACTTTCGCTGTTTCCACCAATTGCATAAAAATTTCGACCAATTCGTGTCCATTTCAACACAGCCCACATAATCAAAACAATTACAATTGCAACAATCGCACCAATTTCAAGATAAGAAGGAATAAAATTTCCATTTCTAGCATAAGTTCCAATCGGCAAATTCAAATAAGCATCCTTTATCTTCAGAAATGTTTCATTTGCTTTTACAGTAACCGGATTAACACTGACAATAGTAGTCATTCCTTTTGCAAAAAACATACCTGCAAGAGTAACAATAAATGGTTGAATTTTCAAATAAGATACAAAAAATCCCTGAACAATACCGAATGCAAGGCCAATTGCAATGGCAACTATAAATGCACCAAAAACACTGCTTCCTTTATTTTCCATCATGCAGACAGTTGTCATTGTAATAAGGGCAATCTGACCACCTACAGAAATATCAATTCCTCCAGAAATCATGACAAGAGTAAGTCCACACGAAATGATAATTAAATAAGCATTATTATTAAAAATGTTGAAAAATTGCTGAGGATTTAAAAAACCACCGCCCCATACAATCATAGCAAAAATATACATAACCACAAAAGTGCAGATTGTGATAGTCAAAAGCAATGATGTATTTGAAATCGGCTGTTTGAATTTCTTTGCAAAAAAGTTCTTTATTTTTTCGAAAAATTTCATTTTACGCCTCCATTTTATTTTGCAGTCTGAACAGAATTATTATTTGATTTTCCAATCTTTGAACCAATGGTTTTGAACACTTTTCCAAACCATTGTTTTACGACAGGAGAACCGACTACAACAATAATGATGATAACGACAGCTTTGTAAGCTTTAATGTCAGTTGAAGAAACTTTCATTGCATAAAGTGTAGTAGTTAGCGCCTGAATGATGTAAGCACCAAGAATTGAGCCCGAAATCTTAAATTTTCCACCACCTAAAGAATTTCCGCCAATCGCAACAGCCAGAATAGCATCCATTTCTATATCCAAAAGGATTTTTTCGTGATTAATAAGACCAATTCGGCAGACATTCATTGAACCGGCAAGTGCAACACAAATTCCAAGTACAACAAAAACAACCATTTTCATAAATACAGGATTGATTCCGTTTTGTTTTGAAGCACGTTCATTTATTCCCACTGCCTGAATGTAAAGTCCAAGTGTAGTATTTTTTAAAAGCAGATTAATCAGAATAATAAACAGAATGACAATCAAAATGGGACTTGGAATTGGAATACCTGGAATAAATCCCCCTAAATAACCCAAAAGATTACTTTCTACATTTGGAGTTGCACCACCATTAATCCAATAAGCAATAGGACGACCTGCTGTAAATAAAATTAACGAAGCTATCATTGGTTGAATATTGAATTTTGCAATCAAAAGACCGTTAAACATACAGAAGATAACAGTAACAATGCAGGCAACCAAAACTCCGGCAAGAATAAGCGGAACTGTGATGTTATTTCCTCTCAATATTTTTACAAAAACAGAACCGGCAATAGCTGCACACGCTCCAACAGAAATATCTTGTCCTTTTGTAGCAGATGTTACAAGCGTCATTCCAATGGCAAGAATTACAAGTTCTGAAGCTCCATTCAGAATACTGATTAAATTTCCTGTTAACACCTTGTTTCCAAGATTGTTTTCTTTTATTGCAATTGAAAAGAAACTTGGATCTCTAATTAAATTGAAAATCACAAGAATAAGCAAAGCAATAATTGGGATAATAAGCTGCGACGATGCAAGCTTTTTAAGTTTTTCAGAAAAAGAATTATTTTCACTCATTTTTATTACTTTCCTCCTGCAATAGTTTTCATAATATTACTTTGAGTAAGCTGTTCATCTTTCAATTCACCTACAATGTTTCTGTCTTTCATAACAACAAGACGAGTGCAGACATTAAGCATTTCCTGGATTTCAGACGATATGAAAGTTACCGCAACGCCTTCTTTTGAAAGTTTTAACACCTGTTTCTGGATTTCAGTCTTTGTTCCTACATCTATACCTCTAGTAGGTTCATCCAAAATCAAGTATTGAGGATGAGTCAAAAGCCATCGTGCAAGGATTACCTTTTGTTGATTTCCTCCAGAAAGTGATTTGATTGGAGTTTCTTGAGAAGCGGTTTTGACCTGCAGAAGTTTGATATATTCATCGGCAATTTTTTCAGCTTCGGCTTTTTTGAAAGGATGCCAGAAGCCTTTTAAAACCTGCTGAGCCAAAATTAAATTTTCACGTACAGACAAATCTTGAATGATGCCGTCACCTTTTCTGTCTTCCGGCAGATAACCAATTCCACATTCCATAGCATCCTTTGGTTTAGAAATTTTGACTTCTTTTCCATTCACTTTTACTTTTCCGCCTGTAACACGGTCAGCGGCAAAGATTGCACGTACACTTTCGCTACGTCCTGAACCTAAAAGTCCTGTAAATCCATTAACTTCCCCTTTATTGATGGCAAAATCAAAAGGTTTTACACCTTCAATACTCGAAAGCCCTTCTGCTTCATAAACAAGTTCAACTTTTCCAGAATATTTTCCTCTTTCTTCACGAAGTCTTGAAATATCATCAATGGCTTTTCCTAGCATAGCAGAAACAAGTTCAACTTGAGGCATATCTTTTATTTCATATTCACCGACTAACTCACCATTGCGCAAGACAGTAATCCTGTCACAAATCTCATAAACCTGATCAAGAAAGTGAGTAATAAAAATGATTCCAACTCCACGAGATTTTAAATCCCGCATCAATTCAAACAAAAGCGCAACTTCGCGTTCATCCAAAGAAGAAGTAGGTTCATCAAGAATCAAAACCTTACATTCCATGTCAACAGCTCGCGCAATGGCAACCATCTGCTGAACGGCAAGTGAACATGTACCAAGCTGCTGAGAAGCCTTTGCAGGAATATTCAATCGCTGAAGAATTTCATCAGCTTTTTTTTCCTGAGTACGCCAATTGATAAATTTATAATTTCCTCGTCCAATGAACATATTTTCTGCAACAGTAAGATTTGGACAAAGTGTAATTTCCTGATAAACAGTACTGATGCCAAGATTTTGGGCATCCTGTGGAGAACGAATTGAAACTGGTTCATCTTTTCCATCAATTCTGATTTCTCCAGAATCTTTTTCATAAACACCAGTCAGACATTTTACAAGGGTTGATTTTCCAGCACCATTTTCTCCCATCAAGGCATGAACTTCGCCTTTTCTAAGAGTAAAATCAACATTTTGCAGCGCTTTTACTCCAGGGAACTCTTTATAAATTCCCCGCATGGTCAAAACAACATTATTTTCCATTTTTCTTCCCTGATTAGACTCTTCTACAAACTCAAAATGATAGTGTTTTCGAAGCAATCATGATTTTTATAAAAAAAAAGCGGTGCAAAATATGATTTTCACATTCTACACCGCATCCAAAAACTAGAGATTAGTCTCCAAGTCCGTAAGTATCGATATCAGATTGAGTAAGTTTTTTAGCATCAAAACCTTTTTCTTCAGAGATAACTTTCTTTGAAGGAACTTTTCCAGTTTTAATCATATTTTCAATAACAGAAGCCTGGAATGGAGAACACTGTCCGTCATAATTCCAGTTTCCAGCCAAAAGTTCGCGCAATGCCCATTTGTTACAGTCAAAGCCCATAACAATTACGTCACCTTTAACACCGTGTGTAATTCCTGCTTCGTCAAGAGCAGCAACAGCACCTTTTGCCATACCATCATTTTCAGCATAGATTACATTAAATTTTTCACCAGAGTTGATAACAGATTCAACAATCTTTTTAGCTTCTGCTTCGTCCCAAGTAGCAGTCTGCTGAACAACTTTTTTCATAGTTCCAGCAGCAAATTCTCTGTCCAAAGCAGCTGTACGACCAATCTGAGCATCAGAACCCATAGCACCCTGAATATGAATTACATTATATTCTGGCAATTTCTGAGCTTTAAGCCATGCAACAGCAGTATTTCCCTGATTAGCCATGTCAGAAACAACAGCAGCTTCATAAAGTTTGTCATCAACATTAATCATGCGGTCAAAAAGAAAAACTTTAATTCCATTTCGCTGAGCATTTTTAAGAACTGATTCCCAACCATCTGTAGCAGCAGCAGAAAGAAGAATGTAGTCAACACCTTCTGTAATAAACTGAGAAGCGGCATTGAGCTGTTCATCATTTTTCAAACTGTAGAAAGTTTTTACATCATAACCTTTTTCTTTTGAGAATACAGTTTCCATATCTTTTACGTTAGCTGCACGGTAACCAGATTCACTAGGTGGATTATTAATAATACCGATTTTGATAGTGTCAGCACCTTTCTTTGATTTTTTTGCTTTCTTAGCTTTAGGAGCTGCGAATAAACTTGCTGCACAAATAAGTGCAACAGCGATTGTTAAGATTTTTTTCATCTAAATGCCTCCTTAGATTAGATGGAAATTTAATTTTATTAATGATAGTGTAAGTCACAAAATCAAATAAAGGAATTCATTTTTTTTTGTATTTTCTTTAAAAAATTTCGCAAATAAAACGTCCTCCAAAAATAACAAGAAAAAAGTTTAATAATTTCTAATATAAAGTTAAAATTTTTCAGAAATTGTTAAAAGATTTATCAAACTTCAGCAAAGTGCAGTTCGTCAGTCGCCTTCCGCCACTCCGCTATCGCTCCGGTCTTTCAGACCCGCCCAAGGCGGCGGCTCCACGCTCGGTGCGCTGTGCAAATTAAAACCCTGCACCTGAAACAGACAACTGGCGAAAGAAACAAGGTCTGTCCCTGTTTTACAGCACTTACTCCATTTGACACCAATTGAGGTCTGACCCCATTTTTCATCTGTTGGCAATTTTTCTGGTAATTTGGTAAAATGCGTTTTATGAAAAAAAGAAATGTTGCAATTCCAAATGAACTTAAATACATCTTTTCTGTGACAATTCCCATCCTGCTGGGGTATATTCCGCTTGGCATCGGTTTTGGACTTTTTGCCAGTCAAAGTGGCCTTCCAATTTTTGTCTCTGCTTTGATGAGCATTTTTATGTATGCTGGCGCCGGTCAATATCTTGCAGTGGGACTCTTTGCAGCAAATGCAAGTTTTTCTTCTATTATAATAACAGAAATTTTACTCAATTTGCGGCACATAGTTTATGGACTTTCTTTGATTCGTGAATTTGATGGAATTGGAAAATGTAAGCCTTATTTGATTTTTGCACTTACTGATGAAACTTATTCAATTTTGACTAACACAAAATGTCCTCAAAATTTTGACAAAAAAAAGTTTTATCTTGGAGTTTCGGCATTAAATCATTTTTATTGGGTGACTGGTTCGTTGATTGGCGCTTTTCTTGGAAAAATTTTGCAGAATAGAACAAATATTGATTTTGGTGGAATTGATTTTGCATTAACAGCACTTTTTGCTGTTCTTTTTATTGAAAGAATGAGAAATAAAAATGTGTCAAAAGAGAATGTTGAGAAAGTGAAAAATAAAATTGAAAAAATTGTAAATCAAAATGATGATGAGTTTGAGCAAAAAAAATCCATGAGCAGTAAAAATAATATAAATATAATAGAAGAAAATGAAAGAAATCACAAAAACAATAATTATGATGATATTTTCGCCTGTATTACTGGATTAATCTGCACCGTTGTTTCGGTAGTTTTGTGGCGTTTTGGGATAATAAATAATTCCAGTAATATTTTGCTCTTTTCGATGGTAGCTGGAATTTCTATCATAATCATAAATGAAATCAGGAAAAACAGGAAAAAAGCGTAAGATAAAAAAACAGAAATATCACAACTTTATCTTACCAAAAGTTCGCGCCGCAAAGTTAATCTTCAACTGGAGGAAAAATATATGGAATTGAGTTTTACAATAATTATTGTGTTTATGTGTGCTCTGATGATTTTTGCAGAAAGAGCTTTTCCATTCATTTTATTTTCAAAAAAAAAACCACCAAGAATCATAAGAATTATTCAAAAATTTATTCCAACAATGGTGATTGCATGTCTTTTAGTATACTGCATGAAAGATGTTACATTTACTGACGAAAATGGCATTTATCTAAAAGGATTTGTTCCGTCTTTTTCCGCTTTATTTGTGACTTTGGGGCTTCAGTTGTGGAAAAAAAATACACTTTTAAGCATTTTAAGCGGTACAGTTATTTACATGGTTTTGCTTAGAATTCTTTGATATTTGAGGATTTTTTTCAATCGACTTATCTATCTGCTAAAAAAAATAAACCCACTTGCACATTTTCATTTTTGTAGTAAAATATTATGTGATGCAAATTCATTTTTAAGAGGTATTATGGAACTTTCAGATAATTTGATGTACACTGCAATGCAACGACTCATTTTGTTACATTATCAAAAAGTATTGTATGTCGATTTAACCGAAGATTTTTATTCTGTCCTCAAAATTAATGATAATGAATGGAATATGCTTGTATATAATGATCAACAAAAGAAAATAAGCGAATGGTTCACTTATTTTGCTGAGAGTGATTTGTGTCATAATGATGACAGACAGACTTTTAGAGAATTTGCAAATCTTGAAGAATTCCGTAAACAGATTAAAGAAAATGAAGAAAAACCCATCAGATGTACATACAGAAGAAAATTACAACCTGATGATCAGGGATTTACACGTTGCGTAATGGAAATTTTTCCCTACACAGATAAAAATCTGCATCAGATTGTTTTTTTGTTTGTTAGGGAAGCATCAAAATCAAATTCTCTTTTCAACAAGATGAATGAATCTGTTCAGCGCCTTAAAGAAAAAAATCAATTTATTAATCATAAAAGAAATAATGAAAAAAAACGCATTCTTGTGGTTGACGATAATTCCATAAATAGAACCATGCTCAAAGAATATCTGTCTGATGAATATGAAATAATCGAGGCAGAAAATGGTCTTGTTGCACTTGACATTCTGTTTTACAACTACCAAAACATTTCAGCGATTGTACTCGATTTGTGCATGCCGGTTATAAATGGTTTTGAATTTTTGAAAAAAGTGCAGCTGAATCCAATGTTTGCTACCATTCCTGTTCTTGTTGCAACTTCCGCAACTGATAATGAAGATGAAGAAAAAAGTCTTTCGATGGGAGCAACTGATTTTGTAAAAAAGCCGTATAATCCAGTTGTTGTCAAAATGCGTCTTTCAAAAATCATCAAAATGAAAGAAGCAAGCGAAATGGTTTCTATTTCTGAATTTGATTCACTGACTGGTTTTTACACAAAAGAAGCTTTCTGTCATCACGTAGAAATGGAATTAAACAATAATCCTCAGGATGATTATGATATTGTAGTTTCAACCATCGATAATTATGCTTCCATTGAACAATGTTATGGAAAATCAAATTGCGAAAAACTTCTTCCAAAATTAGCCGATATTGCAAGAAACACAGGAACTGACGTTCTTTTTTTTGGAAGAATAGGAGAACGCTCTATTGCAGGTTTTTCAAAACATTCTTCCAGGCTGGATGATTCTTATTTTTCCGCCATTTCCGAAAAACTTGTCGATTTCATACAGATTGAAAATATTCAAATAAAATTTGGTGTTTATGAATCAATAGAAAAAGACATTTCTGCAGTTGAGGCAATTGATAGGGCTCTTTCTGCAATGGACTCAATTACCAAAAAATTTGGAACAGTTGTGGCTTTTTATGATAAAAAAGTTGCAGAAATTCAGGCAAAAAATTTTGAAATGGAAACTGCCTTTGAAAGCGCCATTGCAAAAGAAGATTTTGAAGTCTGGTTTCAGCCAAAGTATTCAACAAAAACCAAAACGGTTGTGGGTGCAGAAGCTCTGATTCGATGGCGTGGAAAAGACGGACAGTTAATTTCACCTGCACAATTTATTCCGCTTTTTGAAACTGACGGATTGATTCCTATTCTTGATGAATATGTTTTTAAAAAAGTTTGCAATTATCAAAAGTCACGTTTAGAAAAAGGAAAAACGATTATTCCTATTTCTGTGAATCTATCGCGTGCAAGTATGTTTAAAAAAGATTTTATCAAGAATTACGCAAAGATTGCAAATGAAATGGGTGTTTCACATTCGTGTGTTCCAATCGAAATCACAGAATCTATGGCTGTAAAAAGTTCTTCGGTTAAATCTTTTGCAGAAGAACTCATCAATGAAGGATTTTCTTTACATATGGACGATTTTGGTTCAGGCTATTCTTCCTTGGCAAGTCTGCAAATTTTACGTTTTGACGTAATAAAACTTGATAAATCACTTATCGATTTTATCGGTACGCAAAGTGGTGAAAGTCTAATCAAACACACTGTTGCTTTTGCAAAAGAATCTGGAATGAAAGTTGTTGCTGAAGGTGTTGAAAAAAAAGAGCAGCTTGATTTTTTACGTAAAATTAACTGTGATTATATTCAGGGATTTTATTTTGCAGCTCCAATGCCTCAAAGAGAATTCGATGAATTACTGATGGAAATCGCTGGAAATTAGAAATTCTGGGTAGCAAAAAGAAAGATTGTCTATGAAGTTTAGGTTCAAAATAAAATCTGCGGCACAAAATCTGTTTATTTATTTTATTACTTTGACAGCAGCTGGTTCTTTTTTGCTCAGTCTGCCATTTTGTTACAGTGGAGAAAAAATTCCGTTCATTGATGCTGTTTTTACAACAGTTTCTGCAATTTGTGTAACAGGTCTTTCAACTGTTGATATGTCGGTTTTCTCAGATACTGGTTTTTTGATTCTTTTGCTTTTGATTGAAGCTGGTGGACTTGGACTTGTTTCGTTTTTTACAATCTATCTTACTTTTGCTTCAAAAAAGCTTTCCCTTGTAAATAGAAATTTTATTAAAGATTATTTTACACAGGAACAGCAGTTTGAAGCCAGACAGATTATTATGCAGATTATCTTTTTTACACTGTTGATTCAGATTCTTGGTGCTGTTTTGCTAAGTTTTTTTTTATACTTTAATGGAGAAAAGAAATTTATTTTCTATGGAATTTTTCTTTCGATATCAGCATTTTGTAATGCGGGGTTTTCTCCATATTCTGACAGTCTTTCACGATTTACTCAAAATCCTGCAATTATTTTGACTTTATCTTTCATTATAATTTTGGGCGGACTTGGGTTTAATGTTATGTCTAACGTTTATTATTCTCTGCGGAAATCAAATGGCAATAAAAAACAGATTCTGACTCTTCATTCAAAAATTGTGCTCAGTATGACTGGTATTTTAGTTTTTTTGGGAACAGTACTTTTTTTTGTATTTGAAAGGAAACTTGCTTTTAAAGATATGAATTTTTCTTCCGCTTTATTAAATGCATTTTTTGAATCAGTAACGCTCAGAACTGCAGGGTTTGAAACTGTAAGTCAGAATGATTTTTCGAGCCATTCGACTTTTGTGGCAAAAATTTTCATGCTCATTGGTGGAAGCCCCGGTTCCATGGCAGGCGGTATAAAAACTACAACAGTTTTCTTGATGCTTATGGTTGCTTATAAAAGTACAAATGATAAAAACTTTCCATCTGTTTTCAAAAGGGACATTTCTCTTGAATCAATAGATAAAGCAACTTCCATTTTTATAAAAGCAATTTGTTTGTTATGCATAATGATGGGAATTTTACTTTGGAGCCAAAAGGATTTGATTTTGAGAGGTGTCTTTTCTTCAGAAAGTGTGATTTTTGAAGCATTTTCTGCGTTTGGAACTGTAGGACTTTCAAAAGGAATAACCGGTCTTTTATCATCATCCGGGAAAATTTTGATTATGATTTTGATGTTTGCAGGACGTACTGGAATTACGTTTATTGCAATCAACAGTTTTGGAAAAGAAGGTGACTTAAAATCGCTGACAGATTATCCAAAAGAAGATGTTTTGTTGGGATAAAAAAGAAGTATTTATAGAAGCATTTATAGAAGGTAAAAAATATGATTAGTATTGCTGTGATTGGACTTGGTACTTTTGGTTGCAGAGTTTTGGAGGAATTAATTCCTACGTCTGCAGAATTAATAATTCTGGATAAAGACAGAGAAATTGTTGAAAAGTATAAAAAATCTGTAGTGGATGCATATATTACTGATGCCATTAATGAAGAAACTTTGCGAAAAATAATTCCTGCAAATCTGTCGGCGGCAATTGTAGATTTGGGAAACCAACTGGAAACTTCAATTTTAGTAACAAATCATCTGAAAAAAATTGGCGTAAAAAATATCATTGTAAAAGCAAAATCTGATGAACATGGCGAAATTTTAAAACTTGTAGGAGCGACAAAAATAATTTATCCTGATTTGGATGCAGCTATTCATATAACACCGATGCTTTTATCACCAGTTTTTTTAAATTATCTTCAGATTTCAGAAAATTTTGCTATTGCCGAGATAAATGTCAAACCGGAACTTGAAGGAAAAACACTGGCCGAAAGTAAATTGCGTCAAAATTATGGTATAAACGTAATCGGATATCGAAATGACAGCGATGAAGATATTCAAAGTGCTTCCGACCCTTCTATGGTTTTAACTTCAAAGATGGTTTTGCTGGTTGCCGGCACAGCTACGTCCATTCAAAAATATTCAGACAAAAAAGCGTGTGATGATTTGGAAGCTATGGTAAATCATAATAAATGGCGTTTTAATCATTTTTTGCGTAGAAAATGATTATCTGCTGTTTTGTGAGATTGCAGGTTAGGATAAAATTACTTTACAACGTGATTTTATACTGTTATTTTGCAATTTCATTTTGCTGCGCAAGTAAATCAAAAATCTTCATGCTCAAAGAAAATGAACTTTCCCAAAGATTTTCCAAATTATCATTTTGTGTGTGAAGATTTTGCCACGTTTTAGGAGTTTTTTGTTTCAGAACATCCGAAACTTCACTTGACGGTAAGATTGTGATTGCAACTGCTGGAATTCCTTGCGCAATAAAACCTGCATTATCTGAATAATTACACGGCAGACAAAACCATTTTCCATTTCCTGCTGTTTTGATTATCTTTTGAGTCTTGTCTTCCAGTGCTGTCATTTTTTTGATAAAGGCATTTCCTGCTTTTTTAGGAATGTAGTTTTCGCATAAAATTGGAACATCACCGCATCCCATACAGTCAAAAACAAAAACATCATCCTTTATTTCTAGTTTTTTAAAAAGACTTGCAATTGCAAAAGCTCCTTGAGATGTAATTCCATTAGGACAGGCTTCTTCGCCATCAGTAAAAATGAGTCGAACATTGTGAAAATCATTTTGTTTTGACAGTTTGACTGCCCAAAGCATGAGCATGTATACTGCTGCAGAATTATCGTTAGCTCCAGGAGAATTTTTAAATCTGTCATAATGCGCCACAACAGTTTTTATATTAAAAAGAGGATTGTATTGATTTTGAGGAAATTTCACATAGATGTGATTTTTTCCTTCAAGAGGGATAACGGCACTTTCCACATCATTTTTTTTCAGAAAATTTTGAATAAAATTCAGTCTGTTACAATCAGGTTTTATAAAATCAAGAAAATCTTTTGACGAAAAACTCATATTTTACAATTTTGCCTTAAAATCAAAAAATATTCAACTTTATGTATAAAAAGGATATAGATCTTGATTGAAAAACAAAGTTTTAACTGAGTTTTGGCGAAGAGGAGTGAATATTTGCAGTTTTGAAACCCTCATTGCCAAAACTCGCAGCACGTGCGAACAAAATTTTCATTGGTGTGGAAACTTTCAGCACGTGCAGGGACAGACCTAGATTGAAAAACAAAGTTGTAACTGAGTTTTGGCAGAGATGAAACTTCATTTACAAAAGAGGAAAAAAAATGCCAAAACTCGCAGCACGTGCCGACAAAATTTTCATTGGTGTGGAAACTTTCAGCACGTGCAGGGACAGACCTCGATTTTTCCTCTAACAAAGCCCACATAAAAAAATCCCTTATAAACAAAAAAAAATCATATAACAGGATTTCGTATTTGAATATTATGTTCAAAAGTGATATAATTATGCTTTAATTCTTGCGTAAGGTGGCGGATATGGATTTAAAAGGACGAAATTTTTTGACGTTAAAGGATTTTTCTCCTGAAGAAATCATTTATCTTTTGGATTTGGCTGAAAATTTGAAAGAAAAAAAGAAAAAAGGCATTCCTGTGGATATTCATCGGGGAAAAAACATTGCTTTGATTTTTGAAAAAACAAGTACTCGAACACGATGTGCTTTTGAAGTTGCCGCTCATGATTTAGGAATTCAGACAACTTATTTGGCAGAAGGCAGTCAGATTGGCAAAAAAGAAAGCATTGCTGATACTGCTAGAGTTTTGGGCCGCATGTTTGAAGGTGTTGAATATCGCGGTTTTGAACAGTCTCTTGTTGAGGATTTGGCAAAATATTCTGGTGTTGTTGTTTGGAATGGACTTACTAACGAATATCATCCTACGCAGATGCTTGCAGACATGCTTACTATTCGTGAACATTTTGGTAAACTGAAAGGGCTTAAATTGGTTTATTTTGGTGATGCCCGTTACAACATTGGTAATTCTTTGTGCATTGTTTGTGCTAAACTTGGTTTGAATTTGACTTTGTGTGCTCCTCAAAAATATTTTCCTAATGCAAAATTGATTGAAGAATGTAAGGACTGGTGCAAGGCAAGCGGTGGTTCAATTATTATGGAAGAAAATGTTTCGAAAGCCGCAGTCGGTGCTGATATTCTCTATACTGATGTTTGGGTTTCTATGGGTGAACCTGATGATATTTGGGAAGAACGAATTAATGATTTAAAACCATATCAGGTGAATGGTGATGTTATGGCAAAAGCTAAGCCTGATGCAATTTTTATGCATGATTTGCCATCCTTCCATGATTTGAATACAAAAATCGGTAAGGAAATTCATCAGAAATTTGGACTTGAAGCTATGGAAGTAACTGATGAAGTTTTCGAAAGCAGTCAGTCAGTTGTTTTTGATGAAGCTGAAAACAGAATGCACACTATAAAAGCTGTGATTGCGGCTACTCTTGGGCATAATTTTATTTAAGTTTTAATTTAAATTTAAGACGAAAAAGTCAAGGTTTTAAGCGTCAGCAATCTTGATTCAACGAATTTTATTTTTGACAGTTATGGGAGAAAAAAATATGAATGCTATTATTACAGTTGTAGGTTCTGATAAGGTTGGAATTATTGCGAAAGTTTCTCAGTTTTTGAGTGACCATAAAATCAACATTGTGGATATTACGCAGACAATTCTTTCGGGAAACTTTGTAATGATGATGATGGTTGAGCTTGCCGCTTCTGACATTTCCATTGATGATTTGAGAAATGCTATGGAAAATCTGAGTTCCGATATGGGAGTTGAAATCAACATAATGAGTGAAAAAGTGTTCAGTGCAATGCACCGTGTTTAATTTTGTGTCAACCATGGTGATTAACATTCCAATTTAATCATCACAGGCTGCACCTTTTTTCAACTTTCATTATTCATTTTTTCAATTTTAAGTTTTAGACTTTTGTCATTTTATCTTTTATTCTTAAATTTCATAGTGATTTTGCCGATACACTTTGTATGAAGAAGTATTTTTTTTCTATATTATCAGTTTTTTTTCTATTTAATAATGCTGTTTTCGCGAAAATTTTTTTTGATAAACTTGATTTGAATCAAAAAGATGAACTTTTATATATTGTTACAAATGAAGCAACCGGAATATCAAAATATAATGCACTTTTTAAAGTGAAAATTAAAAGTGAAAATACCGAATTTTATCCTGAATGTGTTTCATTTTTTCCTGAACAGGTGGAGCTAATCAATAATTCAAATACTTTACAGATTAGAAATTCTTACGGAACAGCTCAATATGATATTTCAAATCATTCGTTAAAAATTGTTAATACTGTTGAGCAGATTCCAGAAAAACCGCTCCCTCTTTTACCGTATGCAACAAGTTACGATGGAACTTGGATTTGTTTTCTGCGACAAACTTCTTTTTTGACAGCTGACCTTGTTGTCCAAAATATTTCTTCCGGTTATGAATATATTCTTACAAAAAACAGTCAAATGAGTTATGACAAGATTCCAGCAAAATGGAGTCCTGAAAAAAATCTTTTGATTTATGAAAAAGAAGGTTCTGTTTATTTTTGTAATCCTTCTGCATTGCAGGGAAATGTCGAAATTGATGAAAAATACAGAAAAATTGGACGTGGCACCATCAATAGTGTGGAATTCGCTTCTTCTAAGTTTATTATTTACGCTGATGATTCACTCCTTTACAAAATCAACACAAAAGAACTTTACACAGTCGGTCTTTATTCAAATATTTTAGGAAAAGGAACTGTAATCGGACGTCTTCCTTTTAAGTTTAATCCAAAAACTGATAAATTCAGTGCAAATAGTTATGCAAATGCTTTTGTCATCATTCAGAACAAGAGGCTTTTTTCTTACATGACTGTTCATAAAGATTCAAGTGACTATATGGATGTTTTATATTCACGACCTTACACAGACTCTAATGCTTCGTTAATTGATTCTGAGGTTTTTTGGGATAAAAACTCAAATCCAATTTTGTGGATGAAAAAACTTCCTTATGATAGTGATAAAATTCGTTGTTCAGTTTATAGAATTAGTGATATTGCTGCTCAAGTTCTTGAAATAGAAGATTCTGGTGACCCTTTTATTTCTCCAGATGGTTCGAAAGTCGGTTTTTTTGCTGGAGCTGCGTTTTATGTTTATGATATTAACAAATGGAATAGAATTTCATCTTTGCAGGGAGAGAAAATTGTTTCGGCAAAATGGTTGAATTCAAGGACTGTGTTTGTTTGCGGTGAAAAAAGTATCCGCAGGTGGGATTGCATTAACGGAGATGCTGAAGTGATTGCAATTTCGTCAGTGAAATCTGCATATTGGTCTACAGACGGTTCCACTGTCATTGTAGATAATGATTCAGGCAATAACTATGAGCTTGTAACAGAAACAAATACCTGGAAAAAAATCGGTTTAACTGCAAAACGCGAAAATTCTACTCAAAACGGAAGGTTCCGAGCATTTACTAATACTTCTGTGAACTGTAATTTTGAAAATGTTGTATATATAAGAACTTTGGGAAAAAATCCTGTAACTGTGCCTTTGTACAAGGAGTCAATAAAACGAAAGTCAAATCCCAAAAAAGTGTCAATTATTTTTGATGCGTACGACAATGCAGACGGACTTGCTCAAATCATCACAACTTTAAAAAAATATAATGTAAAAGGTGATTTTTTTATAAACGGTGAATTTATCAGACGATACCCGCAGGAAACAAAACAGATTGTCAAAAATGAATACAACTGTAATTCCATGTTTTTCAGTTTGACAGATTTGACTGAGAATAATTTTGTAATGGATGAAGATTTTATCCGGCGAGGTCTTGCACGAAACGAAGATGAATTTTATCAGTGTACTGAAAGCGAACTTTCAGTTTTCTGGCATGCCCCTTTTTATAAAACAACTGAACAGATTATCGATTATGGAAAAAACGCAGGTTACACATACATTGATTCAAAAACTGAAAATCTTGAGCAGTCTGATGACAATCCTTTTGACGTCATTCAAAAATATTATACAAAAGCAATTAAAGATGGTGGCGGAATCATTCCTGTGACTGTCGGATTTTCTTCTGCCGATGAAAAAGAATTTTTGTATAATCATCTTGATTTACTCATTTGTGCTCTTATTGATGCCGGGTTTGAATTAGTTGGCATAAATGAATTGTAAAAAACGCAGAAATTAGTTATAATTCCAATAATTTGTTATTGAGGTCTTTATATGTCTTTGGAAAAAATGCGAAATATTGGAATTATGGCACATATTGATGCCGGTAAAACTACCACAACAGAGCGAATTCTTTATTATACAGGAAAAATTCATAAAATCGGTGAAATTGATGACGGTCAGGCAACAATGGACTGGATGGCGCAGGAACAGGAACGTGGAATTACAATTTGTTCGGCAGCCACAACAACTTACTGGAAAAACTATCAGATAAATATAATTGACACACCAGGTCACGTTGATTTTACAGCAGAAGTTGAACGTTCACTGCGTGTTCTTGACGGTGCTGTTGCTGTGATTTGTGCAGTTGACGGAGTTCAGCCTCAGACTGAAACTGTATGGAAGCAGGCTGATGAATTTAATGTTCCAAGAATCTGTTTTATGAATAAAATGGATAGAATTGGTGCTGATTTTTTCGGTTCGATGGAAGATGTCCAGCAGAAATTTGGCATTGAACCTCTTGCCTTGCAGATTCCAATTGGTGAAGGTCCTGATTTTGAAGGTGTCATTGACTTGCTAAAAATGAAAGAACTCCGCTGGTCAGAAGATGATGAAGGTGAAACAATCACAGAGTCTGAAATTTCATCTGAACGTTTAGGCGATGCTCAAAAATGGCATGATAAACTTGTTGAAACAGTTGCCGCTTCTGATGACAATCTTATGGAAATTTATCTTGAAGGTGGAGATATTTCTGTAGAACAAATCAAAGCTGCTATCCGAATCGGTACAATCAACAGAACTTTTGTTCCTTTTGTGATGGGAAGTGCCAGACACAATCAGGGTGTGCAGCCTTTAATCGATTCAATTGTTGATTATCTTCCTTGCCCTACTGATGTTCCAGCTGCAAAAGGCATAAAATTCAAGAAAGATGAACAGGAAAACATAGAAATTCCTTGTGATGTTTCAAAAATGCCTTTAGGACTTGTGTTTAAAATTCAATATGACAGAGAAATGGGTCCTTTGTGTTATGTTCGCATGTATTCAGGAAAAATTTCATCTGGAACACAGATTTTTAACGTGAATAAAAAGAAACGCGAGCGTGTAAACAGAATTCTTCGCATGCATGCTGATAAATCTGAACCAATAGACAGTCTTAGTGCTGGTGACATTGCAGTTTTTATCGGTTTAAAACTCGCCCAGACTGGAGACACTATTGGAAGTGAAGCGTTTAATGTTCTATTGGAACAACCAAAATTCCCACAGCCTGTAATTTCTGTTGCGCTTGAGCCAGAAAGCATGAGTGAAAAAGATAAGATGAATGAAACACTTGCAATTTTAAGCCGTGAGGATCCAACTTTTACAAGTCACGAAGATGCAGAAACTGGTCAGCTTATTATTTCAGGTATGGGAGAACTTCATCTTGATGTTCTGGTAACACGAATGCGTGATGATTTTGGTGTAAAATGTAACGTTGGCGCACCTCAAGTTACTTACCGCGAATCTGTAAGCGGAAAAGCTGAATCTACCGAAGAATACAGTCGTGTCCTGGCAGGAAAAGAAAATACTGCTGGTTTAAAAATAAGTGTAGAACAGCGTGAACAGGGTAGCGGAAATTCTTACGAAGTTTGTTGCAAACATTCAGATGTGCCTGAAGAAATTATGGCGGCGATTGAAAGCGGTTTTAAATCAGCATTGGATTCTGGTATAAAATATGGATATCCTTGCACTGATGTTGGTGTGAAAGTTTTGGAAATTACATACAATGAATTAACTTCCACAACATTTGCTTTTGAGGCGTGTGCTGCCCAGATTTTTGACAAAGCATGTAATTCTGCAAATCCAGTAATTCTGGAACCTGTAATGAATGTTGATATTTCCTGTCCAAAAGAGTTTGTTGGTCCTGCCAGCAGCCAGCTCAGTCAGCGAGGTGGAAGCATTATGGGACAAGATTCAAAAGTTTCTGGTGAAATAATTCATGCTCAAGCTCCAATGGCAAATATGTTCGGTTTTACAACAAATCTTCGTTCGGCAACACAAGGACGTGCAAGTTTCAGTATGGAGTTTAGTCACTTCCAGATAAAAGCTGGTGGATTAAACAGTTTCTGATACATTACATTTCGACTTTCGTTTTTTTATTTTTTACTTGACGATTTTCCATTGTGTTAACTATATTTTTTGTAAGAGGTGACGCTATGGAAAATCAAAAAGTTTTAAATGCAAATGACTCAAATCCAAACAAAATTGGCTGGATGACAGGTTTTCCTCCAGAAGAAAGCAAATGTATTTCTGCAAGTGACGGTTCTTTTTTCGAATTTCCAGCTTTGCGTTACAGTGTAAATCATATCAGAGAACTATATCCTACAAGAGCGGTAGAAGCCAGTCAAAAATCATTCAAATTCAAATCAAAAATTGATAAACAAATTGATTCTATCACTTTTGTGCCGTGGAATGAAAAAAATCTTATTACCTGGAATGATTTTTTGGAACGTAACTACACAGACGGCATAATCATCTTGCATAAAGGAAAAATTATTTATGAAAAATATCCTGCTGGTCTCAAACAAAATGGCGTTCATTCTTCAATGTCGGTAAGTAAATCTTTTACAGGAATTTTGGCATCAATTTTGATAGACGAAGGAATAATCAATCCTGAAAGACTTGTTACAGATTATATTCCTGAACTGAAAAATTCTGGATTTGCAGGTGCGACGGTTCGTAATGTTTTAGATATGACCACTGCAATTGAATACAGCGAAGATTACACAAAACCGGAAGCTGAAGTTTGGAAATTTTCTGCTTCTGGAAATGTTTATCGTCCGTCAGATTATTCAGGTCCAAAAAATTATTATGAATACTTACAAACTGTAAAAAAAATTCCGAATCAGGAGCACGGACAAGTTTTTGGTTATAAAACAGTGAATACAGAACTTATGGGCTGGATAATTTCAAGAGTAACTGGAAAATGCATTACGCAACTTCTTTCTGAAAAAATTTGGAAACCGATGTGTGCGAATTATGATGGATTTTATCAGGTGGGCACAGCTGGCATTGCTTTTGCAGGCGGCGGATTTAGTTTAAACCTTCGTGATATGGCACTTTTTGGTGAACTTTTGAGAAACGGCGGAAAACAAAAAGGCAAACAGATTTTAACGGAAAAAGCGGTTCTGGAAGTTTCGCAGGGAGGAAATCAGGAAATTTTCAAAAAAAGCGGCGAATATCCACTTTTGCAAGGCTGGAGTTATCATAATATGTGGTGGATAACGAATAACAGTCACAAAGCATTTATGGCGCGTGGAGTACATGGTCAGGCAATTTATATTGACCCAAAAGCCCAAATGGTGATTGCAAGGTTTGCTTCAAATCCTCTTGCATCGAACAAATACATCGACTCGATTTCAATTCCAGCTTATGAGGCTGTCGCTGATTATTTACTGCAAAAATAAATAACTGATTATATTTGAAGATTGATTTTTTTATCATAAAAAAGCCGGTAATAAACAAACTTATGGCAGTTAATACATTCATTTTACAAGAAACGATTTTATTTGTATAATCAGAATATGAATTTACTTTCTATTAACAATCTTTCAAAAATCGGACGAGAAAAACCTTTGTTTACTGGAGTAACATTTGGACTTCAGGAAGGCGAGAAAGCGGCGCTTATTGGACGCAATGGAACTGGAAAATCGACTTTATTAAATACAATTGCTGGAGTTTTGCAGCCAGATGAAGGGACTGTCGTTTTTAATAAAGATGCAGGTGTTTCATTTTTGCCGCAAAATCCTGAATTTGTAAGTGAAGATACAATCAAAACTCACATTTTTAAAAGCAATTCTCCAAAACTTCAGATTATTAAGTCTTATTTTGAAATTTGTGAAAAACTTTCAGAAAATTCTCAGTCTGCTGGAATTCAAAAAGATTATCAGCAGATTATGCTTAAAATGGAGCAGCAGGATTTGTGGAATTACGAAGCGCAGGTTTCTTCTATCTTAACAACACTTGGTATTTCAAATATGAATTTAAAAATGGGAAATCTCAGTGGCGGAATGCTTAAAAAAGTGGCACTTGCGCAGGTTCTTGTGGAAGATACGAAAATTCTGTTGCTTGACGAACCGACAAACCATCTTGATATTTCAACAATTTCATGGCTGCAAAATTATCTTAAGGATACAAAACGTTCAGTGTTAATGGTTACTCACGACAGATATTTTTTGGATGCGGTGTGTAATAACATCTACGAACTTGCCCGCAACAAACTCAAACTTTATGTAGGAAACTATTCTGAATATCTGGAAAAAAAATCTGTAGAAGCAGAAATCGAAGAAAATACCGAGCGGCGCATTGAGTCTGTTTTGCGTTTCGAAAGAGACTGGCTTTTGCGTGGACCTTGCGCGCGTGGAACTAAAATAAAAGCAAGAATTCAGCGAGATGAACAGCTTATAAACCGCGAAAAGTTTCAGGCAGATAAAGGTTTTACTTTTGAAGTGAAAGGAAAAAGGCTTGGTGGAAAAGTACTTGAACTTCATAAAATATGCAAGAATTTCGAAAAAGCTGGAAAAGAAGATGGAAAAAATACTCCAGTTATCAATAATTTTAGTTACGTTTTTACAAAAGGTCAAAAAATTGGAATTTTTGGCGATAATGGTTCTGGAAAATCTACTTTGCTCAATCTGATTACTGGAATAATTCAACCAGATAGTGGAACTGTGGACGTCGGCTTGAATACAAAATTTGGTTATTATACTCAAAATCCTGTTTTTAAAGACACAAATCTTACAGTTTTAGAATACATCAAAGAAACTGCTGAACATCTGACTTTAAATAACGGCACAAAAGAAGTGAGTGCTGCAAAGTTTCTGGAAGAATTTGGTTTTGAAGGGAAAATTCAGTATTCACCTGTGTCGACTTTGTCTGGTGGAGAACGAAAACGTCTATATCTTGTCAGACTGTTGCTGGAAAATCCAAATTTTTTGATTTTGGATGAGCCTACAAATGATTTTGATATTTTTACAATGAACATTTTGGAACAGTTTTTGATTAATTACGAAGGTTGTCTTCTCCTTGTAAGTCATGACCGTTATTTTATGGATAAAACTGTTGACAGTCTTTTTGTGATGGAAGACGATGGAAGCATAAGCGGATTTGTGGGAAAATGCAGCGAATATATCGAATATCGTGAGGATTTGATAAAGGAAAACAAGCAACAAAAAAATCAGGCTGAACAGAAATCAAAGAAAAATGATGAAAAAAAAGAGGGACAGACCTCAAATGAAAAACCAAAAAGACAAAAACTCACTTTTAATGAAAAAAAAGAATTTGACTTGCTGAACGAAGAAATTCCCGTGCTGGAAGAAGAACAGAAATCTCTTGAAGAAAAAATGTCATCATCTGATTTTGCACAAATTCAAAAAGCTACTGAGCGTTATCAGGAAATCTCAAAACTTCTTGAAGAAAAATATGAACGGTGGGAAATTCTTGCAGAAAAGAGTAATTAATTCTTTTGAACTTTGAATTTTTTTTAATTGTTCACAATAAAAATTGGGATTTTGAATTTCTTGTATTCTTGCAAAAGAGTTTGTTGAGTTTTAAATCTTCTCAAAATCTGTCTGTACGGCAAAGAATCACGATGATGCGCACGAAAAAGTCTTTTTATTGTGTTTGACTGCACAAAAACAACAGTTTCACACATTTTAAGAAGTTCAGGAGTTTTGTAAAGGACGGTTGCATTTAAAATCACTTTGCTGTGTTCTAAAATAATTTTCTGAACCATCTTTATAATCACAGGATAGACGATTTTTTCCTGCTTTTCCAAAAGTTCAGGTGATGAAAAAAGAATTTTTCCAAGTTCACGTCTGTTTATTTTTCCGTCATCATTCAAAAGATTGATTTTTTTTTCATTAGCAATATCATTAAAAGTGTCTAAAATCACCTGACTGGATTGCTCAATTGCCTGATGTACAAGAATATCGGCATCAACGGAAAACCAGCCTTTTTTTTCAAACTGAGAGCAGACGTAATTTTTGCCGGATGCCATTTTTCCTGTTATGCAGATGAGTTTACAATTTTGAACCAAATCAATGCATTCATTTATTTTCAATGGAATTCTCCCCAGTTTTTACCATATTCAATGCTCACTCTAAGAGGAACTTTTAGTTTTACAGCATTTTCCATTTTTTCTTTGATAAGGGAAATTGTTTTTTGAACAATCTGATCGTCTTTATCACATTCAAAAATAAGTTCGTCATGAACTTGAAGAAGTATTTTGCATGGAAGTCCGCTTTCTTTCAGAGCTTTTGAAACATCAATCATCGCTTTTTTGACAATGTCTGCGGCAGAACCTTGGATTGGGGTGTTTTTGGCAACACGTTCGGCAGCTGCCTTTTCAATTTTATTCTTGCTGTTGATTGCGGTAATCGGACGCCGCCTGTTGAAAATCGTTTCTACATATCCGTTTGATTCAGCTTTTGAAATTGTCTCTGACATAAACTGACTGACAGAACTGTAGGTTTTAAAATACAAATCAATGAAATTCTGTGCTTCTTTACGCGAAATTCCCAAATCTTTGGAAAGACTGAAAGTTCCCATTCCATAAATCACACCAAAATTGATGGTTTTTGCAATGCGTCGCATTTGAGGTGTAACCTGTTCAGGCGAAATTCCGTAAATCAATGCGGCTGTAGTTTTGTGAACATCAGTTCCTTCTTTGAAAGCTCTGCACATATTATCATCCCCAGAAAGATGAGCAAGCACAACAAGTTCAATCTGTGCATAATCTGCTGAAATCAATACTTTTCCATCTCCTGCAGTAAAAGCACTTCGAATTTTTCTGCCTGCATCGTTTCGCACTGGAATATTCTGAAGATTTGGTTCACGACAAGAAAGTCTGCCTGTTGCAGTTCCTGTCTGTACAAAATCAGTGTGAATACGGCTGTTTTTATCAGTAAGTTTTGGAAGACTTTCTACATAAGTTGAAAGAAGTTTTGTCAGTTCGCGATATTCCAAAATCATTTTAGGAACAATGTCAAATTCCTGCAATTCTTCCAGAACACTTGTATCTGTAGAATATCCTCGCTTTGTTTTTTTGCCAGTTTTAAGTCCGCGCTCTTCAAAAAGAACAGTCTGGAGTTGAAGAGGCGAAGCAATATTAAACTCATGACCAACTTCGTTATAAATTTTCTTTTCAATTTCAGAAATCTTCTGTTTAAGTTCAACTGCATAATTATCAAGAATTTGACAATCCAGATGAATTCCTGAAATTTCCATTTGAGTTAGAATTGGCAGAACCGACATTTCCATCTCAAAAAGCTCAGAAGAAATTTGTGACCTTTTTACAAAATTATGATAAAGCTGGAAAGTAAAGTCTGCATCCTCTGCTGCATATTTATAAGCAGTTTCCAGTGGAACATCAGCAAAGGTTTGTCCCTTTTTTACAATCTGATCAAATTCAATTCCTTTTTTTTCCAAAAGATTTTCACCAAGAAATTCCAAAGAAAAAGAAGATTTGCCAGTGTGTTCAGGATTTTCAAGCCATGCAAAAATCATCGTATCAAAAATTTTGATTTTCTGGAGAAAGTCAAGTACAAAATCTTCGGTTTTTCCTTGCGCCATGAACTGACCTGCTAGAACTTTTAAATCGAATTTTGCATTGTGCATGACAATTGTTACATTTTCAGCAGTGAAAAGTCTGTAAAGCTGTTCGAGAATTAAAGAAAGCGGAATATAATCCGTCTGTGAAAAAAGTTCGTCAGATTCAAACTGCACAGGAACGTACACGGCTTTTTTTTCTTCAAAACAAAGGCTAAAACCAATCATTTTTGTGTGAAGTGCGTCAAGGCTGTCAGTTTCGCTGTCGTAGGCAACAATTTTTGCGGCAATTGCCATGTCAATGAAATTTTTCAATTGTTCATAATCGGTGATTGCTTTGTAAGCGGACGTGTCATTCTGCTCAGGTTCAGGTTTCAGCTTTTCGGCGGCTGTCTGAGCATCATTGCCATCACTTGCATTTTGAGAAAACTCTTTTACATCTGATTTTTTTTCACTTGCAGGAGAATTCAATCCGTTTTGTGAGAACGAATCTCCGTTCGCCTCAACATTCAGTACAGCATAATTTTTTGCAACCTGAAAAGCCTCATAAGAGTTTAAAAGCTTTGCAGCTGCATCAAAATTATAAAAAATCGGTCCCTGCTGAAAAATTTCATCAATTTCCGGACACTCAACTTTATCATAAAGAGTAATCAATTTCTGACTGAAATATGCATTTTCCTTTCCATCAATCAGTTTTTTTTGAACAGCACCTTTTATATTATCAATATTTTCATAAATTCCATCAAGAGAACCAAAATCGCAAAGGAGTTTTGAGGCAGTTTTATCGCCAATACCTTTAACACCGGGAACGTTATCGGCTTTGTCCCCGCAAAGTGAAAGCAAATCAAGCAGTTTGTCAGGATAAACACCCCATTCTGCTTTTACTCCTTCTGCACCAGTTACTTTCCAGGTGCTTGTGCCAGCTTCAGGTTTCAAAATTTGAGTAGTTTCGCAAACAAGCTGCATCAAATCTTTATCACCACTCAAAATACGGCATTTCCGACCTGATGCTTCACATTTTTTTGCGACAGTTGCGACAATGTCATCAGCTTCGTAACCATCACATTGCAAAACAGGAATTCCGAGTGCCTGAAGAATATCACAAATCCATGGAATTTGAGCATGCAAATCTTCAGGAGTTTTATCACGAGTAGCTTTATATTCAGGATACATTTCGTGCCTGAAAGTTTTCGTCTTACTATCCATCGCTGCAATCAAATAAGAAGGTTTATAATGTTGAAAAATGTAGTGAAGATTTCTAAAAAATCCAAAAAGTGCCGAAATATTTTGACCTTTGGAATTCGTAAGCGGACGGTTGATAAAAGCAAAATAGCATCTGTAAATCAAGCCATAACTGTCCAAAATATAAATAGTCTCATCAGATTTTTCGTTTTCAATATTAGCCATAGAAAACAGTTTACATCATTTTTGATAATTTGAAAACAGAGAAAAAAAGGGGACAGACCTTATTTTAAACTCCAATTGTGACACGAAAGGGGGGCAAAAAAGAGGGACAGACCTTATTTTAAATTACACTTTGTGGCTCGTGCTAACTGCACACGCATCAATACAATAACTTTTTCACGTGACAAATGTACTTTTGGGGCTTGGAACTTGGGGTTTGGGGCGAAGCCCCAGGAGAAAGGGGTGTGGCGAAGACTTCAGGCTGAGCCCAGGGGAAAGGCTTTTCCCCTTTTATCTTTTTTTTAAATCTCTTTTGCCCTGTTCAAAGCATCGTGAATGTTTCCAAAAATGTTTTCCCGACCAATTTTATCAACAAGACCTGTCTTTTTCAAAAGAAGATACGGCTGCTTGTGAATGCCAGAAAGAACAATCGTAACGCCTTTTCTGTCACACGCTGCCTTGCACTGCTCAAGAGCACGAATTCCACCAGCATCAAGATAAAGTGTACTTCTCATTCGTAAAATCAAAACCTTGCAGTGAGTTTGAGCCTGTTCCATTGCAAGTTCAAATTTGCGGACAGTTCCGAAAAATAACGGTCCTTCAATCTCAAAAACAAAAGTATTTTCGGGAATATCAAGTTTTTCTTCCGGCATATCATTTTTAATTCCAGCAGCAATTGAATTCTCGTGATTTTGCACTTCCGACAAATCAATCATTTTTTTGATAAAGAAGAAAGCAGCAAAACCAAGTCCAACTTCAATGGCAACTGTCAAATCAACAAAAACAGTAATTAAAAAAGTTACCGTAAAAACACAAATGTCAGATTTTTGTCCTTTTAACAAAGCACGAATTGCAGGAAAACCAGCCATATTCCATGCAACATTAATCAAGACAGCAGAAAGAGCAGCCATTGGAATGTAAGCAGCATATTTTCCGGCAAAAAGCAAAATCAAAAGCAGGGTAATTGCGTGAATGATTCCGGCTATAGGAGTTTTACCACCATTTTTGATATTTGTTGCAGTTCTAGCAATGGCTCCAGTTGCAGGAATACCACCAAAAAGCGGGCTTGCAATATTAGCAATTCCCTGAGCAATCAATTCTGTATTGGAATCGTGTTTTGAACCAATCATACCGTCAGCAACAACTGCCGAAAGCAGAGATTCAATAGCAGCAAGGACAGCTATGGAAATTGCAGTAGGAAACAAAGTTGTAATAGTTTTTAAACTGAAATCAGGAAGCTGTGGAGCTGGTAAAGTATTAGGAATCACATAATGAATTCTTCCATCAGCAAAATTTCCTATAGTATCAGTTTTAAGTCCGCAGGTTTTTTCCAGAATAATACTTACAACAGTTGCAAGAATAATCACAACAAAACTTCCAGGAATTTTTTTAATAAATTTTGACCAGATAAAAATAAAAGCAAGACACACAGCTGCCATAATAAAAGAATATAAATTAATGGAAGAAAATGATTTTGCATAAACAATCATCTTCGGCAAAAAATCACCAGGCATCTTGGAATACTCTTCACCAAGAATAGTCATTGGTGTAGAAAAGTCAGGCATAAGTCCGAAAAAATCACCAAGTTGACCTGCAGCTATAGTCACCGCAATTCCTGCAGTAAAGCCAGTTACAATAGTATATGGAATAAACTTTACAAGACCGCCCATTTTAAAAACACCAAGCAAAATCAAAAGAATGCCGGCCATCAAAGTTGCAGTAGCAAGCCCCGAAAGTCCATATTGCGAAACAACACCATAAACAATAACAGCAAAAGCGCCTGTAGGACCTCCAATCTGTACACGACTTCCTCCAAAAGCCGAAATACAAAATCCCGCAATGATAGCCGTAAAAATACCGGCAGCAGGATTCACACCAGACGCAATTGCAAACGCAATAGCCAGTGGCAAGGCCACAATACCAACAATAATACCTGCGATTAAATCAGATAAAAAAGTTTTAACATCGTAGGTTTTTAGAGAATTAAGTAACTCAGGTTTAAACATAATGCGATATTTTGAAACTTTTTTGACTTTTTTGCAAGTAGTATAAAGACACCTAAAAAAACGCATCTTTTGATTTTGTTGAAACTTATATAAGATAATTGACGGTGCTATTGTGCTGTACTTTGAAGTGTTTGTTTCAGAATACTGCTTTCTCTTCAGTCAAAGAAAGTGATGCGACTCGTACAGACAATTTGCACACCGATGAAAATTTCATTTGTACGAGCCCATCGTTTAACAAGGAATATTGCTTCTTTTAATCTCTGTAACTATTGAGAGGATAGAGTGTATAAACTTCCTTGCTTACGTAATATTGCGATGATTTATACTTCACAGAATTAGACTATCCGCTTTTCAAATTCAACAAAAACAGCTTCTTCACACCATCCTTTTAACTGACCAAGCATGAACTGTTTCTTATCTTCAATCCAATCTCTTGTATAATGACACATGTTTTCTGCTGCTTTCTTACCATATTCCTGAATCACTTTCGTGCTATCACCAGAATTGATTTCATTACAAAACTGCAGATGTTCTTCAAGCTTTACACAAAGTTTCTTCCATTCTTCTGCAGCCTTCTCCGGTTTATTATTCCGCAGGTACGCCGCTACTAAAAACTTCGCCGTATCGCGATAGTAACCCTGACAATGAGCCTTCATCTTATCATTCTCCATAAACTTATCCATTATGGAAAGTCCCCAATGGCAATTATTCTCAACATCACTAAGGGAACCAGACCACATCAAGCCTTCCGCTGCATATACAATCTGTTTATTCAGTGCTCGTATATAGTTCTGATAGTTATCCTGAACCTGCATTTTCCAACCTTTCATGTTCTCTTCATCAGCCTCGGCAAAATAATAATAGGGAAGAAGCGGTTCCTGAAGCATGTTACTCTTTATAGAAGGTAAAGCATCAATATGCTCACGGCCTTTTTCAAATTCCTGCAAATGCCAGTAAAGCCACGCCAAAGCATAGTGACACTCTTCTGATGATTCTTTTTCATCTGAGTATCTTATTACCTGAAGTGCCCTGTTTTCTGCACTTTTCACCAGCTGCTTTCATCTTTTCTGATTATCTTCCAATAAAGCTTTGTAGTATGCATTATGCTGATTTACAAAACGACTCATGTGTGCAATTGATTGGACAAAGCGAGTCATGATTCCATAATTAAAAATATTTTCCTCACACTTCTGATCCAAATACTCAGCTGCAGCTAAAGCTCCTTGTGACGGTTCACCACTGTCCCGTAATTTTACTGCTTCAAACCAAACTTCATCTGCCAGCTTGTGATTATAACTTTCTGTTGCAAATCCAAAAAGTGCATCAGTTGATACATTCAAAGCTCGTGCTAATGGAACAATCTGTGCAACATCTGGAAGACCTGACCCAGATTCCCATTTGCTGACAGCCTGACTTGTAACACAAAGAATATCTGCTAGTTCTTCCTGCGTCATTTCTAATTCATGGCGATATTTTCTGATATTAATTCCTAATGACATATATTAAACCTCGCTATAACTGTAAATTTTAGATGCATCTTTGATAAATCTACTATAACAGAAATACAAGAGATTGCCTAACAACGAATTCTCGGAGAAAATTAAACTGAGCGTTGGATAAAAGTTTTGAAAAATACAAAACAGGCAAGGTTTGTCCCTGTTTAAAAAAAAGGGGACAGACCTCGATTAGCAAAGAGAAGTAAAACAGGGACAGACCTTGTTTTTACTGCTCACACGTTTTGTTTAAGCAAGGTCGAAGGTCGTACCCCTTTTTAAATAATACCAAAACAAGGCCTGTCCCCATTTAAACAATCAAAAACAATCTAGGTCTGTCCCTGTTTATTGCCATTTCATAAATTGGGGACAGACCTAATTCAATAATAAATTATTTAAAGTTTTAATAATCTAGATATTGACTAAAAAATCAAAATAATATAATATACTTTATACATTCCGCGGGGGTGGTGGAATTGGTAGACACGCAAGCTTGAGGTGCTTGTGGCGTAAGTC
>SAMEA104315430__coassemble_120_pt1 | contig 45061 bp, 41 predicted proteins | sample SAMEA104315430__metabat2_low_PE_026 | metagenome-assembled genome bin SAMEA104315430 (sample SAMEA104315430) | gut metagenome | biome: Monkey gut; feature: monkey-associated habitat; material: faeces | place: China | collected 2013 | reverse complement strand
TGGTAGTGACAATTGATATGATAGAATCATAAATCTAAAAAAGGGACAGACCTAGGTAAATTATACAAGAATACTTCTTTTATTATCCAGAATAAGTAAGGTCTGTCCCTGATTAATATTACAAAAAAACCAATATTTAAGTTTATTCATAATTCAATAATTAGGGACAGACCTCGTTTATTTTAAATACTCACTTCTCCCTGACGAATCACTTGAACATTTCCGTTTTCCAATTTGATAAGTGTGGAAGGTAACGCTCCTTTTTTTTCACCATCATCAACTATTAAATCTACTTGATTTTCAAAGGTATCTTGAATTTCCTGTGGTGTTTCCAAAATCGGGCAGCCACTTTTGTTTACACTTGTACTGAATATCGGAGATTTACACATTTTAATTACACTTCGAAGCCAACTGTCTTTGCTCAGACAAAAGCAAACCTGCATTTCAGAAGATTTCATCTTCGTGGAAAAGAAAAAGTAGGAACGGAATGGGGGTTATTGATGCTCGGATATAACATTAAGCAGATTGCAAGGTTGACAATAAAAGGCTAAAGAAAAAAAATAATTTGCAAAATCTCTTTAAAAAATAAAAAGACTGTCCTTTGATGAAGTTTTAATTACTTCTAGAACAGCTCCATAAATCATTTTTTCAAACTTTCATTTATTTCGCGGGTTTTCTTTTTGAAGTAGTTGTAAAAGCTTACCCAGAAGATGATGTAAATAACGATGAACATTGCAAACCAGATGACGGTGCTTGAAACGGTGTGTGGGAACCAGCCGCAGAAAAAGCCAGCTAGGTACATAATTACAGAGGTAACTGCGAAGTGCACGACTGTCTGAAGGAGAAGGCTCCAGCGGTCCAGTTCAAAAATGATGCTACCAGTAGAGAAGGTAAGTCCGAGGATACCTGTGATAAGGTATTGCACGATTACGGCACCAAGCTCTGAGCCGATCTGTGAGGTGAGAAAAGCAGAAACTGCATAGAAGCTTCCATCTGCTGCATTTATAGACTCAAGAATAAGAATTGTTTCTCCAACAAATACACCAATCATAAAGCCAAGCAGGCCTCTTTTTATTATTTCCTTTAACATATTTTGCTCCTATTTGCGGACCATGTTGAGCTGGTCGCGGATTTTTGTCATATATCTTCTTGAAACCATTGCAGTTTTTCCGCCGGTAAAGTTTACGCGCAACACGCCGGTGATTGACATATCCAGCGCGGTGACCTTGGAAAAGTTTGCAATATCCGTATTTGAAATTCTGATGAAGTTTGTCCAGCCGCAATTTTCGGCTAATTGTTCAAACTCATAGAGCCTCATTTTTAAAAGCAGGTTTTCTTTTTCGGTTTCTACGTAGACTTTTTTGTCCATACTGTAGATTCTGAATATTTCTTCCTGTTTTATCTGAATGCAATAGTCGCCGTCCCAGCCAGTGATTACTGCTGTTCGACCGGTTTCATCCATACTGCGGATCTTATCGGCAATTGTCTGAATGGCTGGAGTTTCACTTTGTGCATGGATTACGCAGTACGGCTTTTCGCATTTTTCAATTCTGATTTCGATTTTCACTAAAATCTCCCTTTTATTACCTGAAGCTTCTGAATCCTATTGTAAGCACTGAGGTTGATTTTGAAAAGCCTTCATTAAATATCCTGTTTACTCCACCAAACTCAATAACAAAAGCTGTATGTTTTACATACTGGAATTCAAAACCGCCACCGAAGGTTAGATTCAGCATTAAAGGAAGACTCCAGAAAGCGTGGTCTTCGTATGAATAGAATCCTAGAGCTGCACTTGTAAAGCCATAACCTCTTACAATAAAACCTTCACCGTTTGTTCTGCCACCGATGATAAGCTTGTCTCCTATTTCTAAGCCTCCGAAGTCAAGCATTGTATTTCCGGTGTTTCCGGCAGAATTTCCGCCCAGCCCCTGTATGTAGATGCAGTCTCTAAGAACAAAAAAGTTTTCCTTAGGAAGAAGATTAATTCCGAATTCTCCAAATCCACCGGAAAAATCTTGTCCGCAGGACCAGAAGCCGCCGCTGGTAATTCTGTATTGAATATTTGCAGTTTCTTCTGCAAACCCAAATCCGCAGAGTGCTGCGGAGATACAAAAACAAATAATTAGTTTTTTCATAGTTTTCATAGTTTTCATGGTTCGCAGTATACAAGGAGATGGGCCGCTTGTACGTTTTTAAGCGATAAGTGGTATTTTATTGGGATAAGTGGTGGTGATGCGGATAGAAAAATATCGAATAAACTATTGTTTTGCGTACCCGCACCTGTAGTTTTACTTTGTAAAACTGCTTTTTATACTGCGATGAATTACTTGTTGTGACGCACCTGCTCAAGTCCGCGTTTGAACTGCGGAATTCGCGCACAGGTAACGGTGTTCATATCGCTGCGGTCGCCGCGCTGGAGGAAGTGGTAGGCAACGCCTGCAATCATGGCTCCGTTGTCGCCGCAGAGTTTGAGCGGCGGGAAGATGCAGTTTATGTCTGTTCGTTCTGCGAGCATTGCGCGGAGACGTGAGTATGCGGCAACACCGCCGCCGCATACTACGGTTTTGAGACCGGTGTCGTCTACGGTGCGAAGGAGTTTTCCTACAAGTGTTTTGATGGCGGTTTCCTGGAAGGCGGCGCACATGTTTTCCTTGCTGTGCTCGTAGCCTGGCTGTCAGAATAAATCGCACTGGTGGATTACCACGAGCCAGGGACAGACCTTAATTAAATCGAAAACAACGTTCCTCTAGAATTACTTTCCAAAAGTGCTGTGAGAGCGTTTTGTTTGCTGCCGTTTGCCAAAATCATTTCGATTCCATATTCTGTAACTTTTTGAGCTGCTTGAATTTTTGTTTCTATGCCGCCTGTTCCAAATGAGTTTGCTTCGCCTATAATGATGTTTTTGCGTAAATCTTCTATTGAATCAACTTTTTCAATTAATTTCGCGTTTGAATTTGTTTTGGGATTATCTGTGTAGATTCCATCAATATCACTGAAAAGCACGAGTGTGTCGGCTGACCACAGGATAGCTGTGAGTGCTGAAAGATTATCGTTATCGCCAATTTTGATTTCATCGAAACTTACAGAATCATTTTCATTGATAATTGGAACAACTCCCTCATCAACAAGTGTGAACAGTGTATTTCTTATGTTTAAACTGCGATGTTCATTTTCGAAATCATCTTTTGTAAGTAAAAGCTGCCCGATGTGTAAATTCTGATTTTGAAATGCCTTTCTCCATTGGTGCATTAGCTCAACTTGTCCGATTGAACAAAGTGCCTGCCTGTAATGTACGTCTTTTTTTCTTGCCCAACCGTTTACTGTGGATACTCCTGCTACCTGAGCTCCTGACGAAACTAGAATTATCTGTTTTCCTTGTTTTATCAGACTTGCACATTGTGCTGCAAAATTTGCCATAAATTCTGTATTCTGTGTTCCATCTTGTTTTGCAAGTGTATTTGAACCGATTTTAACTACAATTTTTCTAGCGTTTTTGATTGATTGCTGAATGTTTAAACTCATCTTATCTGTCCGTCCCCATCTATTAAATATTTTGTTGTTGTTAGAGCTTTTATTCCCATTGGACCTCTTGCATGAAGCTTTTGTGTGCTGATACCAAGTTCTGCTCCAAATCCGAATTCTCCTCCGTCTGTGAATCTGGTGCTTGCATTTACGTAAACGCAGCTTGCATCTATTTGTGATTGAAAAAGTCTGGCATTTTTCTGGCTTTCAGTAATGATGCTTTCACTGTGCTTTGTATTGTGTTCATTTATGTACGAAATGGATTCTTCAATTGAATCTACAGTTTTGATACAGCATTCATAATCCAAATATTCATTTCCAAAATCCTGTTCTGTGGCAAGTATAGAATTTTTAAGAATTTTATGTGCAGTTTGATCTGCATGAAGTTTTACTCTTCCTGCAAATGTATTTTCCAACATCGGCAAAAAGAATTCAGCGATTTCTTTGTGTACAACGATACATTCGATTGCGTTGCAAACACTTGGACGTTGAATTTTTGCATTTTCAGCTATTTTGCAGGCTGTTTGTAAATCAGCTTCTTTGTCAACATAAAGATGACAGACTCCGCTTCCAGTTTCAATTACTGGAATTCTGGCGTTTGTGACAACATTTTGAATAAGTTTCTTGCCGCCGCGAGGAAGGACAACATCTATCATACCAGTAGCTGTAAGAATTTGATCTACATCGCTGTGGTCGTGTTCTTTTACCTCGACCAGTTCGATGGCATCTGGTATTCCGTCTTTTGTTTCTGACAGTGCTTCTTTGATAATGCGGACAATTTCTTTATTTGAATTATATGCTGATGAGGATCCGCGCAGTAAGATAGCATTCCCGCTTTTGTAAGCAAGACTGAATGCATCCACTGTGACATTTGGACGACTTTCATAAATGATTGCAACCACTCCAAGTGGAACGCGAATTTGCCTTATGTTCAAACCGTTAGGTGTTTTCCATCCTGCTGTTTCTTCACCTATTGGATCTGTTTGAGAAATTACATTTTTTAAACTTTCTACGATTGAATCTATTCGTTGTTCTGTGAGTGTCAAACGGTCGATTAAACTTTCGCTCACACCGTTTTTTCTAGCTGTACTTACATCTTCCTGATTTGCTCTTATTATAGAGAATTTTTGCTGATTTAATGCTTCAGCCACCTGTGAAAGAGCTGCATTTTTCTCTTGTGCATTTTGCATTGCAAGAATAGAACCGGCTTTTTTTAATTTATTAGTGATAAATTTTATATCCATTTTGATATCCCCAATAAAACTGAATTAATAATATAGAAATTATATCTTAAAAATAAAAAAACCGAGACATTTTTTGATAGCCTCGGTTTGCATTTTTCTGAATTAATTAATAATTTGCAAGGAAAAACATTCCAAGCAACATCGCAATCCGACACTTATTTTCTGACCATTCATTTTTGGGAGGAAGGTTTGAAATATACCACCAGAAAATTCCGAATTCTGGGTCAATTCTGAGAGCATACTCAGCAAAGTCTGGAGTTTCTGGATCTTGTCCAAACATCAAAAATACAGCCTGATTGATTATCTGCAAGAATAATGAATAATCTTCAGTCCATTTATAATCTTGAAGAAAAATTTCAAGTTGATATAAAAGTTTTTCTTTCAATGCGATATCTGATTTTTCAACCCAAGTTTTTTGAATCAAAAGTGTAAGGTTGTTTTTAAAACTTGCAACTAATTTTTTTATATCTTCATCCTGCATATTCGAAAAATTATCTTTTGCTCCAAACACTTTTGCAATTAAATCTGCAGGGACTTTATAATTATCAACACTTTTTGTAAAAAGCGACAAAGCATCAATGCTTTTTTGTTCAATAAAATCCAAAAGAATTTCGTCTTTATTCATACTATAGATATTAAAGATTAATTAAGAATTGGTCAAGAATAGAAGAAAATAATTGTTGAAAAAAAGACTATGAAGGTCTGTCCCTATTTTAAACTAAAACGAGTAAAAATAGGGACAGACCTCCTTTGAATATATCAAATTTAAATGGGGACAGACCTTGTTTTGTTTTTGACAAATGGCACAATCAAGGGGCACTCCTCGTGTTTATAGTTCATATGATTAAGGTCTGTCCCCGTTTAAACTAAATCCCAGTTTAAACTAAAAAAAGAGGGACAGACCTCCATACTCATTCCCTTTTTCAACCTTTCGTATAAAAAAAGAATCAAGTACCACTTAAAAAAATACGATAATTTTGTTAGAATAATATTATTAAATCTAAAAATAGTAAAACAAGCTTTCAAGTTAGAGAAATAAGATGACTTTTATTCAGGCAATTACAGTTTTTTTTGAATCAATCTTTAAAAAATCCTCTCCAGAAGCTCAAAAAAGAGCTTTTATGCGTAAAATAGATGCGCAAATCAGGGAGTTTAAACCTGTAATCTGTAAGAATGGAATGCTTCAGCCGAATTTTGCCGAAGCTTTGTTTTCTCTTTACAAAAATACTAAACCGCTGGATAATCTTTTTTCTGTGACTATTCATTCCAATGATTTACACCGCCAACAGCGTTTTGAAGCACAACTAATGATTACAGGATATTCTCCAGAATCCCAAGAAATCATTGAGGAACTTGAGTTTGAAAATCGAAAAAACGAAGTTTTAGAGGATATTTCTCATGAAGATAAAGTCTACGCGCATCAAAAAAAACAGCTTGAAAAAATCATTAAAGAATTGAATTCTGAAAATTTTATAAAAATGGATAAAGATATTTTAAATCTTCGGCAGCTGGCAGAATTTTGTCATTATAATTTTGTACCATTTTTACAGTCTTTTGATTCAAATTTTTTAGTTGGAAATTTTACCTATCAACCAACTTATAAAGAGATTCCTGCAATTAAGGCCTTGAATTTGCTTGAAGATATGTATTATCAGATTAGCGGGCTTAAAATTACAACAACAACGGCAGATGCTGTACTTGCTCTTGCTCAACTCAGAAAAGGGAATGATTTGAGTGATACAGACAAAGAAAATTATATAGGAAATCTCAAAAAAATCAATTATATAATGAAAAGTGTGCTTCAACCTGATAAATTAAAAACTCTAATCCGCATGTGCAGAGAGGATTTGGAATACGAACCTCAGATTGCAAAATATTCTGGTTCTCCACGTCAGGATTTTGCCAAAATTATCGAAGCAAGATTTTTAAAAGATGAACAGAAAATCCGCTCAGAAATCAAAGATGAAACTATTTTAGAAGAAGTTAATTCTCTATTTCCGAATATTGAGCTTGAAGATGTGGAGTCATACAATCATATTTTTAACTCAATTTTGCAGAAAGAAGCTTCGCTTTCGTTTAAATGGCTTTTCCCTTTAAAAATTCTCAAAACTTTTTTGATTCATTATTTTCCAGATTCATTAAAAGCTTTGTTGAATGATATTGTAATCGAAGGTTTTTTTAATAATCCTAGTTACAAAACAACTTTTTCTTCTATTGTATACGCAGCTTTGAATTCTCATGATGAACTCAAAAAATTTGAAGACAGTTTTGGTAATGACAAAAAAAACAGTATTGCTGTTCTTGAAAGTTATATCCTCGACAGTAAAAAAGATAAGGATTTTTATAACAGACTTGAAAAAATGGTCGATGTCATAAATCACGATGCACACGAAATGATGCAGACTATTGTGTCAAATCTTGTTTCTTTGTACAAACTTTTGGGTGAAATAATTCAGGATGCTAAAAAACCTTCCAGTGAATTAATCTCAAATCTAAAAGTATTGATGATGTCATCTAGAAATCGTGAATATACGAGTTTTTTAGAAACTAATTATGGAAATTGGGATATATTCTTCCAAATTATGAAAAATTATGTTATAGTTAATAATGGTGAATAATCATGGGTAAGATTAGAACTAAAAAACAGACTAAAAAAACAGTAGAATCTCAAGTTGATTTGGAACAGGTAGTTCAGTACGAAAAACGCATTTATGATTTAGAGCAGCTTTTGGATATTGCTAAATCTTTTTGTCAGAATCTTGATTTTGGAAATCTCTTGGAATCCATCGTTTACATCTGCATGGCTCAAATGCATGTTCTCGGAGCTGAAATTTTTGTTCGAGATTTGATTACAAATGAATGTTTCATTTTGGAAACTGATAAAGACTTTTCGAGCGATAAAAAAATTTCCATTCCTGTTTCTACACCGATAACAGCAAAACTTTTGGAAGCAAAAAGGCCTGTTACTTTTGATGAACTTAAAAATGCTGTGGGCGATTGTAAAGATTTGACCGCAATCGAAAAATTATCGCCTACTTTGATTATCCCTCTGATTCAAAAAAATCACTTAAATGGTATGCTGATTTTGCAGGAGCGCATTGCTATAGAAGAAGATACATCATATACAGATTATGAACAGTCTCAGATTATGTCGATTGCTTCTTTGGCATCTGTTGCGATTAATAATGCAGCTTTGATGGAAATGTCTTCTACAGATATGATGACTCATCTCAAACTCAAATATTATTTCTTTAATTATCTGACAGAAGCTATTGATTCTGCTTTCTTAAAAAAAGAAAATATTGCTGTTTTAATGTTCGATATAGATTTTTTCAAAAAGTTTAATGACACTTATGGTCATGAATGTGGCGATTTTGTGTTGATTTCGGTTGCTGATATTATAAAAAAATCTTTGCGCGATGTGGATGTTGCAAGTCGTTACGGTGGAGAGGAATTTACTGTTCTTTTGTGTGATACAGATAAGGAAGGAGCGATGATTGTTGCCGAAAGAATTCGCTCTGCAATAGATGAACATGATTTTGTTTACAATGATCAGCATCTTCATGTTACAATTTCTGTTGGAGTTTCTGTTTTTGATGCTGAAACAAATCTTGTGAATTCACCGAACTGTTTTGTCAATCAAGCGGATCAAGCACTTTACGTTTCAAAAAGCAACGGCAGAAACAGAGTAACTTATTTTGAACATGAAAAATAAATTTTTTTTTCGCAGACCGTTTCAGTATTCCTATTCTCGAGCGACAATCTCAATTATTCTAATTAACTTTGTGATTTTTGGATTGTGTTACCTTTTTCCGAAGTTTTACATCTATGCAAACACTTACGGGGCTTTGAATGTCATAAATGTTCAATATCATCACATGTACTGGCAGTTTCTGACTTACATGTTTTTACATTCAAATCTTTCGCATATTGTTTGTAATATGCTCGGTCTTCTTTTTTTTGGACTTGCTTTGGAAAAAGCTATTGGTTCAAAGGAATTTGTGCTTTTTTATTTTGTGTGTGGTGCTTTAAGCGGTTTTTTTTCTTTTTTAGTTTATAGATTTACAGGTCAATATAGAGTTTTTCTTTTGGGTGCCAGTGGAGCAATATATTCGGTTTTGTTTGCTTATGCAGTTTTTTTTCCGCGTTCAGTGATTTTTATTTGGGGAATTATTCCTGTTCCTGCTCCTGTGATGGTTTTGATTTATGCAATCATTGAACTGGGAAGTCAGTTTTTGGGAAGTCGTGGAAACGTTGCACACATGACTCATCTTTTTGGTTTTTTGGCAGCATGGCTTTATTTTGTTATCAGAATGGGAATTCATCCATTAAAAGTATGGAAAAACGCCGTATAACTTTTTTTTTGTTATTTATTATTTTTTCAACTGGATTGATTTTGGGTAATTCTCCTTCGCAAATTCGAAAAATTCATTTTTCTTTGTGGGCAGAACTTGATGCTTACCCTGAACTTGAGCAAGCGCAAGATTTGTCTTCTGGAGTTTATGATTATTCTGTTTCTAGAATCAGACAGACAGCCCCTTTTTTGATAGAAGGGATGGTTTATGGCTGGGAATTTTCTTATACTCCACAAGATAATGCACGTGGCGTTGAAGAAAATCTGGAAATCACTGAAATTGTTCAGTCTGCTTATTTTTTGAACAATATCACTTTTTCATCTGTTTGGTTTGAAAATGAAAGGATGAATTGCTGGGTAACATTTGAACGAAATGAGTCACAAATTCAAAATTATAATCTTTGGGCATCCATCAAAAATCCTGTAATTCATGGGCGCGGGTATGGAAAATTAAGTGATGGATTCGATGGTATCAAAAATGCTGCGGCTGAAGCGTTAAAAAATGCAGTACGTGAACATTTCAGGGCAATTATCAAAAATAAACCCAAGCAGATAAACGGTAAGGTTTTGATAAAAGAACCTCCGATTTTGGGAATTGATGCCGGGAAATATGTAATAAATCTTGATTTTTTTTTAGAATGCGATAAAATAATAGAATATAAAGTTTTTTGATGTGGCATATTTTGTGCTGTCTACTTAATGTTGATTTAAAGGGGTTTGATATGAAAAAAATTCTTGCAATTCTAGCTTGTTTATCAATTTTTGGAGGAATGCTTTTGGCAGAACCAATTAGCGATGATCCATTTGAACGTGAAAAGTTTGAACAGGGAAAACTCAAAACTTTGACTATTATTCCAGAAAATCAGCATTGCACAGATAAAAATGCTTCTGTTAGAATCGAATATATGCCGATTTATGATGAAGTACGCATTTATTATGAAACTTTGTATGTTACTTATGATGAAGGCGAAGCTATGAATACTGTTCTTGCCTGTCTTCAGGATTTCCAGAAAGAATATAAATATAGTTATTATAAATATTTAAAACCACAATCTCAAAAGATTGTCAAAGATGAACGCGGACAAAGAAAAGCAATTTGGTCTGCACATATAAAATTTGACCGTTAACCTATTCATTTTTTCTCAAAAATGTTGTAAAATAATTGCCGGTGCTTTTGATTAAGTTACCGGCTTTTACTTTTTTTGGAATTTGTTTTCAAAATTATATAAGTTTATTAACGTAAAAAAAAAGGATAAAAAAAATGGACGTTAAAAATACAATTAAAAATCTTCATCCGCTTGAGATTAAAGTTTTGTTAAAATATTCAGCAGAAGATGAACTTACTTCTGAAAAACTTCAAAATGAACTTAGTTATAAAGAAGGTCATGCAAATCAAGCTTTTTCCTGGCTTTCCGGCAAAGGACTTTTAAAAGAAATACGCAGGACACCGCATACATTTTATGAAATTACTGATTTTGGACGGGCAATAGCTCAAACAGGAACTGTTGAACAGAGAATGGTAGATTTCCTGCAGAAAAACGGCGCTCACACTATGCCTGAAATTGCAAAAGGAATTGGGCTGGAGCAAAAAGATGTTGGTTCTGCTTTTGGTCCGTTAGTAAAAGAAGGTGTTCTGAAAATGAATGCTGAGAAAAAAGTGGAATATACTGGAGCTGATTTGCCGGCGCGAATAACTTTAACTGCCGATTTGATAAAGAAAGGTTGTGGCGCGGAAGGTGGGCTTTTAAATAAGGATGATATGTCTTCATCTGAAATTGAAGCAATGAACGGGCTTGCTAAAAAACGAGGTGCTGCTGATTCTCCATTCAAAATGATTGAGCGTGAAACTGTTTACTATCAGTTTACTCAGGATTTTGCAGCTGTTCGTGATGGTTTAAAAGAAGCCGGAATCACTGGTAATGAAATCGGTGAAATTACCTCGAAAATGCTTGCAAGTGGTGAATGGAAAAACGGTACTTTCCGTGGTTATAATATTGCTGTTCCTCCAGCACGAATTATTCCTGGTCGTACAAATCCTTATGTTCAGTTTTTGGAATCTGTAAAAGATAAACTTGTGAGTCTTGGTTTCCAGGAATTTGACGGACCTCTTGTAGAAACAGAATTCTGGAATGGGGATGCTTTGTTTATGCCTCAGTTCCATGCTGCCCGTGATATTCACGATGTTTATCGTCTTAAAAATCCAACTCATGCCAAAATGATTGAAGAACCATATTTGAGCAATGTGAAAGCTGTTCATGAAAATGGTGGAAATACTGGTAGCCGCGGATGGAATTATACTTTTGATAATGAATTTACGCGCCGCTTGATTTTGCGTTCACAGGGAACTGTCCTTTCAGCTCATCAGTTGCACAAAGCTGAAGTTCCTGGAAAGTATTTTGGTATTGCACGTTGTTTCCGTTATGATAAAGTTGATGCAACTCATCTTTCGGATTTTTATCAGACAGAAGGTATTATTGCTGGAAATGATGTTACTTTGCGTGACCTTTTAGGTATGTTGAAAATGTTTGCAACTGAAATTGCTGGTGCAGAAGAAGTAAAATATGTTCCAGGATATTTCCCATTCACTGAACCTTCTATTGAAGTACATATCAAACATCCTGTTTTGGGTTGGTTCGAGCTTGGTGGTTCTGGAATTTTCCGTCCTGAAGTTACAAAAGCAATGGGGCTTGATTGCCCAGTTCTTGCTTGGGGTATTGGTATTGACCGTATGGCACTTATGGCACTTGGTTTAAATGACTTAAGGCAACTTTTCTGTGAAGATATTGAACAGGTAAGACTTAGGAAAGCTAAATTCTAGAAAATGGTTATCTGAAAATGGTAAAACCCGGAGTATACAGTTGAGTTCTTGAGTTTTACCAGATTTTGATAATTTTTTTTAAGGTGATGATGGAAGGGAAATATAAGTTTTATTTTAGTAAATCGATTGCATTTCCGAGCGCTAGTTTTAATTCCATCACACTTTCTTGATTTAATACAGCAATTCTGAAAATGGAAGCTTCAATCATTCCGTACAAAAGTTCATTAATTTCTTTGACATTTACGTTTTTGATTTCGTCTTTTTGAATTCCTTTGATTAAAACGGTGCTCAACAAATGGCGAAGCTTGATTACGCGGCGGCGAACACGTTCGTTTGTATCGACTCCAGCTTTTTTGAGTTGCATAAGGTAATTTAATAGTACACTAAAAAGTTTTTTGTTGTTTTCGCAGGCATCTACAATTGTAAAAAGTATCTGTTTTAAAGATTCAATGCTGTCCAAGTCTTTTTTGATTATGTCACGAAGATTTTTTTCCAGTTCCGATAAAAGTTCTTTTATGCTTCCAAGAAAAATTTCATGTTTATTCTTAAAATAGATGTAAAGCGTTGTTCGTGTAATGCCACAATGGTCTGCAATTTTCTGAAAAGTGGCATCTTCATATCCCTGTTCTACAAATACATCAAGAGATTTCTGGAGAATTTCGTGTTTTCGTTTGTCATGTTCTACAACAATTGCCATTTTCTTTTCCTTTTTTTTATTTGTACCAGATTAATTAAATTACTTTCTATTTTTTTCTATTATAAATATAGAATGAGGTATCAAGATTTCCAGCTTTGATTTTTTTGATTGAATTTGCCTGATGATTGAAGTTTTTTTGAAAATCTGGATTTGATGTGATGATGCCTAAATTCCAATTTGGGAATTCCTGCCAGAGAATGTCCATATTTCGATAAAGTTCGACTGCTTCTTCTTCGTTTCCAAGTCTTTCTCCATAAGGTGGATTGCACAGAATCAATCCTTCATCGTAAGGAGCTGACAAATCTTTGAAATCAGCCTGAATAAAATCTGGTCGCTGAATGTGAGTGCTTATTCCAATAGACTTTAATGCGCGTCCTGCCATAACACAAGCATATTCTGCATTTTTTTTTGCACGTTCAACTGCTTTTTCATCAATGTCAGAACCTGTAATTCTTACTTCCACATCAGTTCTGATTTTTTCTGCTTCTTCCTGCCTTATTCTATCAGCATTTTGTCTGTTATAAATAGGAAGATTTTCGAGAGCGAAACGGCGACCAAAACCTGGAGCTACATTGAATGCATAAAGGGTTGCTTCTATGGCGATTGTTCCTGAACCACAGAAAGGGTCGTGAAGTGGTGTTTTCCTTCGCCAGAGTGTTTGCTGCAAAAGTGCTGCTGCGGTAGTTTCACGCAAAGGTGCTGTACCACCGTCAACTCGGTATCCTCGTTTGTGAAGTGGAAGTCCGGATAAATCAAGAAGAATGAGAACTTTGTTTTCATCGAGATAAATGCGTATATCGCTTTGTTCGCCTGTTTCTGGAAGACTTGCCATGTGCCAGATATCACCTAGTTTGGAATAAATGGCTTTGTGAATCATAGTTTGGATAGAATGTTCGGAATTCAGTTTGCTTTTATTGGAACGAACTTTGTCTACAACGATTTTGGAATCTTTTTTGAGAAAATCCTGCCAGTTTATTTTGTATGCACCGTCAAAAAGTTCATCGAAGTTGTAGGCATCATAGCTAGCTAATTGAAGAAAAATTCTGTCGGCTGTTCGAAGGCAAAGATTCGCTTTAAAAAGAGAATCATCATCACCAAAAAAAGAAACACGACCAGGTGCATTTCCTGCAAGTTTGTATCCAAGATGTTTGATTTCGTTGCCAAGAATTTTTTCTGCTCCAATGGCACACAACGCAACAAGAGTATTCATAATATCAAACTTAACATTTTTTCAAAAAGTGTTCAATTGTCAAAATGGAAATTGTCGTATTGATTGATTGTGTGTAGGAGCAGTTCAGTGTGTAGAGAAAAAAGTTCGAAAGGGGAGGTCTGTCCCCATTTTTTGTGTCCCACCTTTTTGAAAACTAGAACAATTAAACAACCAAGGTCTGTCCCCAGTTTAAATTAAAACGTAATGGTAAAATTGGGGACAGACCTCGGTTTTTTAGAATTATTTTGATTTTCTGGAATAATCAAATCCATCGCTTTGGGCAAAAGAAGGAATTGTGATTGTATTGTTTGAAGAACCGGATATTTTTATAGAAGACTTAGGTAACCAGTGTATTTCTTTAATGTCTGAAGTATTCTCATTTTCTTCATTGTTTTTGTTTTGATTATTTTGTTCGTTATCATTTGAATCTGAGTTTTCAGGATTATTTGTATTTTCAGTTGAGTTTTCATTATTATCTGATGCTGCTGTACGAGTATTGTTTGCTGAGTATGAGTTAACATAGATGTATTTTTGAGGAACTATACCTGTAATAGTGATTGGAGTATCTAAAAAAGAAGGTGGTAGAATACTTCTTAGGTGTATTAAAGTATCTTGTTCTATTGATTGAATTGGAAATACTTGTGTTTTTTCATCTGTTTTGATAATCAGCATAGGTTTAAAATCTTCATCAAATTTTTTTATACTTGGAGGTATAATAGAGCCGCTTATTTTTAGTGAATATAAAGTTTTATCATAACTTAAATAGGCATTGTTTGTGTTATAAGTCATTTGTATATATGAGTCATAGCCATCTTTCGCAATGACATCCTGTGACCATTTGGTGTATGCATTTTCGTCAATATCTGTATATCGAATTCTATATTTGTATGAATGATTTTTTATTATATGTGAATCATAAAAAATATAGCTAGAACTTGATGTGTCGGCAAATTTAGGATATATGATTCCTATATTCTGAATGTTTTCTTCTTCATTTTCATTGGATGAAAGGCTTTCTGTAGTATCTATACGATAAATGCTTATGTATTTTGTGGTATTTGTTTTTTTTGGAATGGAAATGACGATTACTGTATTGTTGTAGCTGACGGTTGGTGCTGTATATTGATTGATTGGTTCATAGGAAAAATTACAGCCTGAAAGAAATAGTGATAAACTGAAACACAAAAAAAAGAATCTATATTTCATAAAAAAATCCTTTACATAAATATCCATTTATTATATCGGCATAATCAAATTATATCTTTAGTATTTTTGATGCGTACTTTTTTAATAGGTCTGTCCCCATTTAAATGAAAAATGTAAAAAAACAAGGTTTGTCCCCCAAAAAAAAAATAAAACAGGGACAGACCTCGTAAGAAATAAATTAAGTCAAATAAAACAAGGTCTGTCCCCCCTTTTTGAAAACTAGAACAATTAAACAACCAAGGTCTGTCCCCATTTTGTCTGGAGCTAAATCCACGTTTTTACAAACTTGATGGCACTACATATTGTCTGTTTTATGTCCCTGATTTATACTCGTTTTGTTTTCTGACAAAATTGACAAAAATGTCAAAACATGATAAAAACTATATTGAACAGTTACCCTTGTGGAATTGATTTAGGGTTTAATACAAACCCTAAAAACGGCCGAGTCAAGGCCTTGAGCAAAGCGTGCCTTGACCGGACGTATTCGTAAAACTTTTAAGCTCTTCTTTGAAAGACTTGATCCGGAGGACAGGTACTATGCTTGTAGAAAATTATGATTTTAACAATTGACGTTGGAAACACTTCAACAACTTGCGGTCTTTTTGATGATGACAAACTTATTTTGCAATTCAGAAAGGAAACAAACATTCATTCTAGTTCAGATGAAATCGGAATTTTTTTTAGGACTGTGATAACTGAAAATGGCCTGAACTGGAGAAATATTTCCAGAGTGGGCATTTGCAGTGTTGTTCCTACGGTAAATTATTCACTTGCAAGTGCGTGTTCAAAATATTTGAATTGTGAACCGCTTTTTGTGCAGGCAGGAATAAAAACTGGTTTGAAACTTAAATATCCAAATCCAAAAGAAATTGGTGCTGATTTGATTTCTGCCGCAATGGGTGGAGTAAGTTTACATCCAAACACAGATATGGTGATTGTGGACTTGGGAACTGCAACTACTTTAGAACTTGTTTCCAGCAATAATGAGTTTTTGGGTGGTTCAATTCTTCCCGGTTTTAAAATTTCTGTAGATGCACTTGCTACTGGCACTGCAAAACTCCCCGCCGTTGAAATTGCAAAACCTGAAAAAATTTTTGGTTCTACTACGACAGAAGCTATTCAGGTGGGACTTTATTACGGTCATGCTGGTGCGATTAAAGAAATTTCTTACATCTATCAGAAAAAAGTTTTTGGCGGAAAGAAACCATTTATTCTTGGAACCGGCGGATTTGCAAAAGTTTTCAGTGAATATGGTTTGTTTGACCAGATTGTGCCGGAACTAGTTTTGCTCGGTGTGAAACGTGCAATCGAGCTGAATTAATTGCATCTCGAAAGACTCGTCTTCATCGATTTTTCGAGGTATTCGCCTGTAAATCTATCAGGTTCAATTTTGAGTTTTTTTTCTAAATTTTGGGGTGGCTTTTTGCTTTGCTCAGTCCGGTGGCTGCCTTCAGTACCCTAACTATTCTTGCCACGATTTAAACTTTGAAAACTCAACATTTGATTAATTATTAATTGAGGTTATTTTATGAATTTATTAGAAAATCAGACAACTCTTGCTTTAAACAGAAATAAAAAAATTGCTTTGGTTGGTGCGTTCAGCGCTTTAATTATCGTTTTGACAGTTACAAGACTTGGTTTTATTGCTTTCAGTCCGACAATTTCTATCACAATTCTGCAGATTCCTGTAATTTTGTGTGCAATGATGACTGGTGTCTCAGGTGCAATTTTTTCTGGTTTTGTAATGGGTCTTATGTCCTTGATAATGGCATCAATGAGTCCTACAGGCATTTTGGATCCTCTTTTTGTTAATCCTTTATGTTCAGTGTTGCCAAGAATGCTTTTGGGCGTAGTTGCCTGGATTTTGTGGACACTTTTGAATTTTATTCCAAAAATGCCAAAATCTGTTGCTGCAGGAATCAGTGGTTTTATTGCAACTTGTGCGCATACATTCATGGTTTACGGTTGTATTTTTATTTTTGATGGAACAGGAATTCGTGCTGCATTGGAAAAAATCGGGATGGCAGGAACAGGTTACTTCGGTGTGATTCTCGTTGGACTTCCAAGTGAAATTTTGGAAGCTATAGCTTCTCTTGTTGTGTGTGCCCTTGTATATGCTGCTTTATTCTTTGCAGGAAAAAAGAAATCTAAGTTGTCGCAACAGTAGTTTTTATAGTATAATGCTCCTATGAAGATTGTTATTGTAGGGGCAGGTTTTACAGGTGTGCAGCTTGCCAAACTTTTGATTAATGAAAGAAATCAAGTTGCCATCATAGATAATGATGAAGATATTATCCGTCATGCTTCAAATCAGCTGGATTGTACAGTTATGTGTGCTGATGGAAATAATCTGGACACTCTAGAAGAAGTTGGAATTGCAAAAGCAGATGCTTTAGTCTGTGTTACTTCTTCTGATGAAGTGAATATGATTACTTGTTCCCTAGTGGATGCAGTTTATCCAAATGTACTTAAGATTGCCCGAGTCAGAAATTATGCATATTATGTAAATACAACTTCTGCACAAAAAAAACATTCTGCTGATAAAGTAGCAAATAAACGTCCTCTTTACGGCATTGATTATATGATTCACCCTGATGTTGAAGCAGCTGATGCAATTGTGCAGGCGGTAGAAAACGGTGCCATTGGAAATGTCCTTTCTTTTACAAATTCTGATTTGGTTATTACTCGTTTTACAATAGAAGAACGTTCTGCTTTTGATAAAATTTCAATAAAATCCTTACGCACAAAAACCGAAGTAAACTTTTTGATTTCTTATGTTGAAAAAAACGGTATCACTTCTTTGCCTTCTGGTGAAACAGTTTTGGAAGCCGGAAATACTATTGGCGTTCTTTTGGATAAAAAAGATATTTCTACGCTTTCAAATCTTTGCGGGTCAAGAAAAAAAGAGATTAAAAAAATTGTTTTGATAGGTGCGGGGCGCATCGGTACGATTATTGCAGAAAAATTGATTAAACCACAGAAATCAGCTTTTGGAAATCTTTTTAATTTTAAATTCTCTTCAAAAATTTCAACTTTTTCGTCGCGTCATTCGCAGGATTTTGTGATTATTGATACTGATGATGAACTGACAAAAGCAGCTTCTGAAAGATTTCCTGATGCTCGTGTAATTCGTGCAGATGCTTCTGATGAGTCTGTTTTGCGGGAAGAAGGTATTACTTCGTTTGATTTGGCAATCTGTGCAACTCATAATCACGAAATGAATATGGTTTTAGCTGCATATCTTGAATCCTTGGGTGTGATGCAGTCAATTAGTCTTGTTTCTAGTGCCGCATTTGGTGAAATTGCAAAAAAACTTGGCATTGATGTGCCAGTTCCTCTCAGAGATGCAGTTGTAGACTCCATCATGAGTCATTTGCGTGGAAAATCTGTAAAAGAAATTCATACTGTTTCAACTGGCGAACTGGAAGTAGTTGAATGTGAAATCAATCCTTCATCAAAAATTCTTGGAAAAACTCTCAAAGAAATTGCTGACCCTGGAAATTTCCTTGTTTTGATGAACAAAAACTGTAACACTGAAGTTTATTCAATTGCAAATGGAAATACACAAATTTCGGCAGGCAACCACGTTGTTTTAATCACAAAATCTGAGAACAGCAAAAAAGTTTTAAACTATTTTTCAGGAAGTTTGGAATAATGTTTTTTATCACAGTTTTGAAAATCACTTCAATTCTCGCAGCGATTGTTGGCGGCACTTTTGCAATTCCTGTTGCAGTTGCCATTTATTGCGGCGAAACTGAGTTTTTACCGGCTTTTTTTATCCCTATGATAATAAGTTTTGTGCTGTTTGCGCTTATCAATATTCCTACTAGAAAAATCAAATATCAGATGAAAGGACGGCAGACTTTTTTGATTGTTGCACTTTCCTGGATAGTCGCAAGTTTAATGGCAGCAATTCCAATGTATTTTTCTGGATATTTTGGTTCGTTTGTGAATGCCTTGTTTGAAAGTGTCAGTGGTTTTACAACAACAGGAGCTACAATTCTTAGCGATATTGATTCTATTCCGCGTTCAATCAATATGTTGCGCTGTCTTACGCATTGGCTCGGTGGAATGGGAATTGTAACTTTGACAGTGGCACTTTTGCCTTTGCTGGGAGTTGGTGGTTTTCAACTGATAAAAGCAGAAACAACAGGACCTGAAAAAGGAAAAGTAACAGCAAGAATCACCACAACTGCAAAAGTTTTATGGCTTATTTATGCTGCATTCACTCTGATAGAAACAATTTTGTTAAAAATTGCCGGCATGGATTTTATAGATGCTATTTCCCATTCATTTGCAACACTTGGAACTGGTGGTTTTTCAACAAAAACTGCTTCTGTTGGAAATTACAATTCTGTTGCTGTTGATGTAATCATAACAGTGTTTATGTTTTTAGCTGGAATAAACTTCAGTTTGTATTATTATCTGATTCAACGAAATTTTCGTGAGGTGCGTGATAATTCGGAACTAAAGGCTTACATCGGCATTGTTGTTTTTTTCATAGTGATGGTGACAGTTTCACTTTTAAAAACTTATGGAACTTTTGGAAAATCTTTACGTTTTGCTTCGTTTCAGGTAATGTCGCTTATGTCTACGACAGGTTTTGCCACTGCTGATTATATCACCTGGCCGACATCAGCACAATTCTGGCTGTTTCTTTTGTATTTTATCGGAGGATGTTCAGGTTCAACTGCGGGAAGCATAAAAGTAATCCGTTGGGTCATTTTGACAAAACAGGTAAACAACGAAACAAAAAGAATGCTGCATCCTCATGGAGTTTTTTCAATCAGATTGAACAATAAAGTCGGAAGAAAAGATATAATTTTCAATGTTACAGCGTTCATTACTTTGTATTTGGTTCTCGTTGCTTTTACTACATTTGTGGGCTGTCTTGGAAATCTGGATTTATTATCAGCATTTACAGGCGCACTTTCAATGGTTGGAAACGTCGGACCTGCATTTGGAAGTCTTGGGCCATCTGCGAATTATGGATTTTTACCATCATTTGTAAAGATTTGGTACAGTTTTGCAATGCTTGCGGGGCGTTTGGAATTGTACACAATGTTGATTTTTATATTCCCAGCTTATTGGAGAAAATAAAAAAAAATCATCAAAATTCTTTTACAAAACAATGAAAATATAGTAAAATATAAAAGATGACAGAAATGGAAGAACATTTAAAAATTGATAGAAAAAAAGTTTTAGATGCAATTAAACTCCGAATGCCCATAGAGGTTACATCATATACGCTTTCGCGCAATATGGAGATGTATTTCCGTAGTGTCGTAGAATTGTTTCTTGAAGCTTGTCATCAGGAGCATTTGCAGGAATATATCAATTATTGTTTAGGTGAACTTTTAGCAAACTCAAAAAAGGCGAATACAAAGCGTGTATATTTTACAGAAAAGAATCTTGATATAAACGATCCTGTTGATTATGCAAAAGGAATGGAGCACTTTAGGGAAGAAACTTGCGAAAACATTGAACATTATCTTGAGTTGCAAAGAAAAGCAGGTTTATATGTAAAACTTTCGCTTCAGCTTACGAATCACAATGTCGTTATCGAAATAAAGAATAATTCAGTTTTAACAGTTTTTGAAAAAGAACGAATTCAGAATAAACTTGACAGTGTTCAGCAATATAAAAATATGGATGATGTCGTTTCAAACGTTATTGACCAGTCAGAAGGTGCTGGACTTGGCATCATCATAATCAATTTGATGCTTCAAAAAATAGGACTTAAAAACGATTGTTTTAAAATTTTTTCAACTGATGAAGAAACTATTACACAGATTATTTTGCCTTGTGATGAAAGAATATTCGCTGGTGTGGAGATTGTTTCTTATGAATTTGTAACCATGCAGTCAAAAATTCCTGTTTTTGAGTCAAGATTTGATACAGCATGTTCGATTGTAAATCAAAAAGACAGTTCTTTTATTGACCGCCAGAAGCTTCTTGATTTTATTCGTGATGATACTACACTTTCGCTTTTGACTTTGAAATATGCCCTGGAAAAAGATTCAAAGTGTTTCAGCATTCCAAAAGCACTGGAACTTCTTTCTGATACTGAATTGAGATTCATCTTTTCAGACAGCAATCCTTCTGTAAATAAAATCCAGCCAACAGACAGACTTATTCATTTGCTTAATGACGCAAAACGCACTGCAGTTTACGCATATAATCTTTACAAAAATTTTCCAGATCTTTCTAATAATCATGATGAAGAATATTATTATACGCTCGGACTTTTAGACAAAATGGGACTTATTTTCCTGTTGACTGCATCTGATGAACAGAAACAGTATGTCAAAGATTTGTGCAATCAGTACGAAAATATTGGTGATGAAATTATGGAGTTTTTTGAGATTGGTAATGCAGGAAACTTTATATCGCTTGTATATGCAAAACATTTCAAAATGCCACCAAGTACTTATGATGTTTTTGCAAAATGGAATTTTTTAGAAACATATATTGATAAATATGATAATCCAAGTCGTTCTGATTATGAAATTCTTTATCTTGCAGAAATGCTTGGTTTCTATCAGGATGAAATAGCCGAATATTATCAGATAAATAAGCAGATTTTGAAAGAATTTAATATTTCTTCGGAAAGTCAGTTAAAATATATTATAGAACAGATGAATGTTGCTTAAAAGCTTTTTTTTCATTCTGTGGCATTTTGCAGCGATTCCACCCATTTTTGCATCAAAATTCCGAATGCAACACCCACGTTGAGAGATGCTTTGAGTCCTTTCATTGGAATTGTAACACGTCCGTAATCAGCACGTTTCAAAGCTTCAGGACTTACTCCAAGTTCTTCAGAACCGATAATGCAGATACCTTTTTTGGGAAAGATAAAATTATTTATGTCAACTCCGCCTGTTTCCAAAGCAAAAACCGGCAAGTCTTTTGGTAATTGTGATAAATCGCAGCGATTCCATCCCATTGTTTCGATGCAACCCATTGCTGAGCGAATGGCACGTGGTTGCGTTGGATCAATGCAACGTGGTGAAATGAACACTTTGTCAGCTCCCATGGCTTCTGCTGTCCTGAAAATCGAACCGATATTGAAAGGAGAACGGATGTCTTCGGCATAAACGCAAACATCAGGAAAAAAATCGCGTTTCCGCACAATTCCGTTTTCATCGACGGAAGGAGTGTGAGGTGCAATAACTAAATCCCATTCAGCTGGAAAAGTTCCGATTATTGCCAGAAGAGCATTTCTTGCAACATTGCAGATTCTCAGTTCATCAAGAGTATCCTGTACCAGAAGTTTTTCAAGTTCCTGTCGGGCAGCATCATCAAGTTTTTCATCTTTTAACAGAACTTTAGTAATCTGCACAATATATTGTGCTCTGGTCATGGAAGTAAACGAATATTCTGTTCCCTTTTCTGCAATTCCACGAATATCGCGTTCAAGAGCACCAAAAGTTAATGCAAGTTTGCGTCTTTTTTGACCGCCTTCAAGCTGAAAAAGTTTTGCCGGTTCTATCATATCAGTACGCCATCTTTACAAAATCAAATAATTCATCGGTAGACATGCTTCGAGGCAGATTATTAATCAAATTTGTTTGACCGATATCTTCCACAGCCAGAGAAAGCTGTTCAATAGACAAACCTAAATCTTTCAAACGGGTAGGTAGATTTGCAATTCCAAGTTTTCCACGGATATATTCAGTCAAAGATTTTGCAGCTTCTGCTCCACTGGTTTCTTCTGGGCATGTTCTGAGGATGTGGGCAAGTTTTTCAAGTTTTGCAACTTTAAATTTGCAGGCATCTTCAAGTGCAAAAGGAAGAAGAATGGAAGCTACTAAAGATTTGCTTTTATGATATCTGGAGTAAATGCTTAATGAAAGAAGTGTGTCCAGACCTAGTGCTGATGCGGAAACTGCCATGGAAATAAGAATTCCACCTTGTGCAAGTAGAACTTCTTCTGGAGTGGTGATTTCCAAAGATGGAGAGCCGTCCAACGCATAGGAAATGAGTTCAAGACCTTTTTCTACAAACATATCACTGAAAAAGTTTGCTTTTTGCGAAATGTAGGCTTCAATCGCCATTCCAATTACTTCTATAGAAAAAAGTGCTTTCTGATTATCCGTAAGTGTGAGCATGAGATTTGGGTCAATCAGAACAAGTTTGCACACAGCGTTTTGAACCTGCATGAATTTGATTTGATTGCATCTTGCATCTGTGACAGGAACTTCCTGTTTCAAAGTCAAAGGAGCTCTGTAAGTCGTTGGAATGCAGATTAAAGGTAATGGATTTGTAGACGGAACTGCTCCATCTACAAAAGTGTACAAATCGTGAACTTCATTGTAAAGGGCTGCTGCTATTTTTCCAATGTGAAGTGCTTTTGCTCCACCGATTGCAATAATTCCGTGAACATGACCTTCTTTTGCCAGTGAAAGTGCTCTTGCAATCGTTTTTGTGGAAGTTCCCTCAGTTAATTCAGAAAAAATAATGCATTCGATTTTCCTGTCGTTCAAAGCCTGTATGATTTTTTCGGAAACTTTTGCTTCATTTAAAAAAGGATCCACAATCACCAGAAAACGTGAACCCCATTCTCGAACCTGCTGTCCTAGTCTGCTTACAGTATAAGGACCTAAAATAATATTTGGATTAATTCTAAAAATAAAATCAGACATAAACTGTTTCACTCCAATAATCATTTTGTTCGCAACGCAAACTTTAGATAAGATAAAAAAAGATAAAAACGCGTAATTTCAGCTGTTTTGTCTTCCACTTAGTTAAAAAAATAAAAAAGGCTGCCCAAAAACTTTGTCATAAAAAAACTGTCGAAAATAAAATATCGGCAGAATTTATTATATAACAAAATTTTTCGACAGCCTTAAAAATCGTCCAAAAATGTCAAAACTACTTTACTAAAGTCCTAAAGCAGACAAGAATTTATCAGCAGCAGAGGTAAAGACTGCGTTATTCAAGTAGTTAGGGTCTTTGAGTTTTTCTTTGACTTCTGCAACTCGGTCAGCACGAATGTCAGGAGTTTCTTTCGCAACTTTATCCATATAGTAAAGTTCTGCCATTTCTTTAGCTTCTGCAGAAACACTAATGGAATCAGCACTTCCAGATACTTTTGAAGTATTTTCTGTTTTGCGAAGATTCTGAACATTGTTTACCTGAGAAACGTTATTAATACTATTAATCATCATAACATCCTACCCCTCTATATATTAATTATCGGCAGATTCATCAAAATGTTTAACATTTTTTACACCGGAAATAAAAACCGCGAACTCACCTTTTATAGATTGTCTTGAACTGTAATCCTCAAAAATCTGCAGTGCTGTACCACTGGAAATTTCTTCATGCAGTTTTGTCAGTTCCCGTCCCACAACAATCCGTCTTGTACTTTCAATATCGGCAATATCTGCCAAAAGTTTAACAATTCTAAAAGGACTTTCGTAAATCACAACAGCGTTTCCAGTTTCCAAAAGCTCTTTTAGTCGGGTGCGTCTTTTACCAGCTTTTGGTGACAAAAATCCTTCAAAAATCAAAGTTTTTCCACCAGTTCCAGACACACTTACCAGAGTTGCAAACGCTGCAGGACCAGGAATAGGCACAACATTGAAACCAGCTTCCCGAACCAAATCAACAAGCACAGCGCCTGGATCACTTATTCCAGGAGTGCCGGCATCACTTGCGTATGCAACATCGTGCCCCTCTTTTAATAGCTCTATAATTTTTTCACCAGCAATTTTTTCATTTTGGGCACGGCAGGAAATGAGCGGCTTTTTTATTTCAAAATGATTTAAAAGCTGCAAAGTATGACGAGTATCTTCAGCAGCAATGAAATCAACACTTTTTAAAGTTTCAACAGCTCTAAAAGTGATATCGCCTAAATTTCCAATCGGAGTTCCCACAACAAATAATTCAGCCACAATAATATTATAATTACATTTTATAGAATTAACAAGATAAAAAAACGAAAATATCGAAAATAGACGAAAACAGAATGTGGAAAGAAAAGGTGTAAAGTGTGAATGGTGGGGGAAAAAAATTGAATAAGAAAAGCGAGGTCTGTCCCTCTTTAAAAAACGTGTTAAAATGGGGACAGACCTTGCGTGTCAAAACAGGGCAGACCTTGATTTGGGATACACCTCATTTTGTTAAAACTGATATAACTAATGAAAACAGGGACAGACCTTGTAGTTATTGTAGTTACATTGAGGTCTGTCCCTGTTTTAAACTACATACTTTTCTTCCCTTCTTATTAAAACGATAAAACTCAAAATAGAACCTTTTATTTTTTCCAAATTAGTGTTATAATTTTTATATGTCACAAATAATTCCAATAGCAAGCGGAAAAGGTGGCGTTGGCAAGAGCCTTCTTTCTGCAAACTTAGCAATCGCTTTGGGACAACAAGGTAAAAAGGTTGTTCTTGTTGACCTTGATTTGGGTGCTTCAAATCTTCATCTTGTGATTGGGCAAAAACCTGGAGCTGCAAGTCTTGGTTCCTGGTTTACTGAAAAAAGCGATTTTAAAGATATCATTCAACAAACTGACTATCAAAATGTAAGCTTCATCGCTGGTGATAGTCAAATTCCTGATTTAACTTCCCTCAAACACGTTCAGAAAGTCAGATTAATCAGAAATCTTAAAAATATTGATACAGACTACATCATTTTAGATTTAGGTGCCGGTACCCATCAATTTATTTTGGATATGTTTTTGCTTTCTCCGCAAGGAATTGTTGTTTCGGCTCCAGCTGTCACAGCAACTTTGAACGGTTATCTTTTTCTAAAAAATGCAACTTTCAGGCTTTTATACACAACATTTAAACGTGGCACTCCAGGCCGTGCTTATTTGGATAATCTGAAAAAAGATTCTGCTACAATGCAAAAACTTTACATCCCAAATCTCATTCAGTCTCTCGCCAATTGTGACCCGGCAAATACTCAAATTTTTATAAGCAGGATGCAGCAATTCCGTCCGCGTCTTGTTATGAATATGATTGAAGATCCAAAAGATGCAGATCGCGCCCAGCGCATCAAATCTTCCTGCAATCAGTATCTTGGTCTTGAAATTGAATATCTTGGTCTTATGTATCGTGATATGCTGCAGGACAAAGCGCTTGCTTCCCAATTGCCCGTTGTGGTTTACAAACCTCAGTCTGTTTTGGGGCAGGCAATTTATCGCATTGCGGATAAAATCATTTCAACAATTCCTCATCAGTTTGATGCAGCGTTTAATCCTGATAGTTTTTCTACTGATAATTTTCAGCTTGCCGAAGAAGATGCTGCAGAAGATTACAATCTGAAACTTTCTGGCATTGATGATATTGTTTCCAGCGGTTCACTTTCCATCGGTGAACTTGCTGAAATGATTAAAACTCAACAATATGAAATAAATCAGCTTAGAAAAGAAAATAATCTGCTTAAATCAAAACTTGTAAAAGCAAGCGAACAGGGATTCAGGATTTAAGTGATTGGATTTAGAAATTTCTGGAGGATTTAATAATGTTTTTATATTTAAATTATCCGTCATGGATTCATCCCGAAATTTTTCCAGGCGTAAAATTTTTGGGTTTAATCCGCTGGTATGGACTTATGTATTGTTTCGCTTTTTTGACAGCTTATTTAGTTTTGAAAAAAGTTGCAAAAGAAGGGGCGCTTGATACAAAAAACTACAAATTAAAAGAAGATGATTTGTTCAGTTTTATTACAACTGGAATTGTCTTCCTGCTCATTGGTGCAAGAATTTTTTCTACTTTGATTTATGATACAAGTGGAGTTTACTGGAAAAAACCGTGGCTTATTTTCTGGCCTTTTGATTCTCAGGGACATTTTACTGGTCTTGCTGGAATGTCTTATCACGGCGGTTTTGTTGGTGGGCTTTTAGGAATGATTTTTTGGTGTAGGCGTCACAAACAGCCGATTGGTAAATGGATTGATGCTATGGTTTGTGCAATTCCACTTGGTTATACTTTCGGACGTATTGGCAATTTCTTAAACGGTGAACTTTACGGAAGAATTACAACTATGCCGTGGGGTATCGTTTTTCCTCAAGCAGAAAGATTTTCTTCAAACCTTTTGTGGGTTCAAGAATTTTGCGCAAAAATCGGCATGAATATTACAGCTGACCGTCTTGTGAATCTTCCTCGTCATCCAAGTCAGCTTTATGAAGCTTTTTTTGAAGGAATTGTTCTTTGGCTCATAATCTGGACTTGCAGGAAACATAAAAAATTCGACGGTATGCTTGGCTGCATCTACACGGCTGGTTACGGATTTTTCCGTTTTATAATAGAATACTTTCGTGAACCTGATGCTGATATCGGTTACAGGATTGCAAAAGATTCGTCCGCACCGATTTATACGAATACATCGCTTTTAAACTTTTCTACAGGACAGATTTTGTGTTTTATCATGATTGTATGTTCAGTCGGAATCGGTGTGTTTTTATTTATCAAACAAAAAAAGAAAAATAATACTAAATAATTAAAAAACTTAGGAGCTTGATTTTATGTCAGTTATTCAGGGAATTCTTTTGGGAATTTTACAGGGAATTGCGGAATTTTTGCCGATATCTTCATCTGGTCATCTTGCAGTTGCACAAAATATTTTTGGATTGGATGATATTCCTCTTTTGTTTGATGTATTTTTGCATCTGGCAACATTGGCTGCAGTTTGCCTTTATTTTTGGCGCAAAATTTGGGAACTTTTAAAATGTTTTGGCAGATGGATTTCTAAAAGTCCTAAATTGAAAGAAAATTCTCAAGTTTATGACGTTGTTTTGGCTCAAAAAGATCAGATAAACAGAAAAATCATCATTGCTATCATCCTTTCTACTTTGGTAACAGGTGTGATGGGAATTGTTTCCAGTAAACTGATTCCAAATCTTTCTATAAAAGTAACTTGCTGTGGTTTTCTTGTTACTTCTTTATTTTTGATTTTATCTTCCATCATCGAAAAAAGAAATGCAAAAATTGCACAGAATTCTGATGATAAAAGTATTCCTTGCGTTTCAAAAGTGCAGGCTTTAGTGATTGGATTTATGCAGGGAATTGGAACTTTGCCTGGAATCAGCCGTTCGGGTTCAACTATTGCAGGAGCTCTTTTTTGCGGAGTTGATCGTTCTTTGGCTGGTGAATTTTCATTTATCATTTCTATTCCGGCAATTCTTGGTGCATTTGTTCTTGAATTAAAAGATTTAGGTGAAGTTTCTTCGACAATTGGTGCTGCTCCTGTCATTGCTGGATGTGCAGCTGCATTTGCTTCCGGGTACATTTCTTTGACATTATTGATGAAGATGATAAAAAAAGGAAAATTACAGTATTTTGCACTTTATTTGATTCCTCTGGCAATTTTAGGATTGATTTTTCTGAAATAGAGTTTAAGACAGTGTAAGATAAACTCCGCTGCGATTGCACGGTTTTATCTTTCCAAAAAATTGTGTTGCTAACTTTTATTATTATTTGGGAGAATATATGAAATTAAATAAAAAAATTGCTCTGGTTTTTTCTGCATTTGTACTTACTCAGCCGATAGTTTTTGCAAAAAATAATGTTTTGCAGGAAATTGCTGTTTTGGAATTGGAACTTGTCAAATTGAATACAAAAACTGGCGAGTATTCAGATTGGTCTGATTCCAAAATTGATGCAAAAATCAAAAAAACAAAAAAAGAATTGGAAAAAAAGCGTGCTCAGGCTAAAAAGGAAGCAGAAAAAGACGGAAAAAAGGCAAAGAAATCTTTAAAAAAGGCTGGAAATGATGTAAAGAATGCCGGAAAAGAAGTTGGTAATGCCGTAAAAAACTTTTTTGATTAATCTTTCATTTACACAAAAGCTGTAAGTCATTATGAAAAATGAAAAAAGTATTTGAAAACCCTTCGGAACTGGAAAATCTTGCAAAACAGAAAATCTCCATTCCCCCTTTTTTGATGATGGAAAATGCTGCACATTTTTTATCTGATTTTATTATCAGCATCATCAAAAATAAAAAAATAAATCAAATTGTAATTCTCTGTGGAAAAGGTAATAATGGCGGTGATGGTTTTGCATTGGCAAGACTCCTTTGTACCGCTTATGAAAATCCTCCGGTTACGATTCTTGTGCCTCAAATGCCTGTCGCTGAAGAAGCAAAAAATCAGTTTGAAATGTGTCAAAAACTTGCTGTTCAAACTGTTTTTTCTGATAAAATCACTGCATTTTTGCAAAATCTCGAAATAGATTCTCAAAAATCAACTTTTATTTCTGAAACGCAAAATGAGAAGAATTCTTCTATTATAATAGTTGATTGTCTTTTTGGAATTGGATTTCATGGAGAACTTTCAAACGAGATTGTGCAGATTTTTGATGATTTGAACAAAATCAAAGCTGTCAAAATTGCTTGCGATATTCCTTCTGCGTTGTATTTTCATTCTGATTTTACAATTACAATGGGTGCGCATAAAACTGTGCTTTTTAGTGATAAAGCAAAAGCTGTTTGTGGAAAAATAATTCAAGCACCACTTGGTGTTCCGTTAAAAAAATTTGAGTCTTTTTTATCACCAGATGCATTTTTGCTTGAAATGTGTGATGCTAAACTTCCTTTTAGAAAAAATAAATCAGCTCACAAAGGAACTTACGGTCATACGGCAGTTTTTGCGTGCCAAAAATCAGGAGCTGCAATTCTCGCCGCCACAAGTGCATTGAATTTTGGAAGCGGTCTGACTTCACTTGTAAAAACATCTTTTTCGAATCTGGAACAGTTTAAAATTTCTCCTCAGCTGATGATTTGCGAGGCAATTCCCGCTAAAACTACGGCTCTTGTTCTGGGACCTGGTTTTTGTGAAGATGAGAATTCTGTTTCGATTTTTGACGAAGTTTTGGAATGGTTCAATAAAACAGAAAATCCTGCAATTGTGCTTGATGCAGGTGTTTTTAGCTGTAAGAATTTTATTCCTTTTTTGAAAAAATTAAATTCTATTTCCAACGCAAGAATTGTTTTAACTCCGCATCTGCTGGAAATGTCGCGTTTTCTTCATCAAGCAAAGGATTTTTTTCCAGAAATGTTTCAAAACTTTGGGGATAAAGATTTTTCTGTACAAACTTTGGCAAATGATTCAAATAAAAAAATCGCTCTTTCTAAAAAAATAATGCAGATTTTTCCAAATGTAACGATTGTAATAAAAAGTGCAAATACTTTTATTGCAGCTGAAAATCAGGTTTTTATTTGCGATGAAGGCAGACAGAATCTTGCAAAAGGTGGAAGTGGCGATGTTCTTGCTGGACTAATCGGTTCTTTGCTAGCGCAAAACTACAGTGCAAAAGATGCTGCAATTACAGGAGTTCTGGTTCATGCTAAAGCTTCTCAAAAAATCGGAGCAGAAGCGTTTGATTTGTCTCCTGAAAAGCTGATTGACGAAATTTCAAATCTAGATTAACAAATTTTAATAAATCTATAATTGCAGGTTTGTCATTTTAATGACAGATTTTATGTTTTCTCTGGAAACTGTCATTTTGTTTTAAACAAATTTTATTTGAATTTAATGACATTTTAAAAAACGTGTGATATAATCTATATAATGAGTTTATCCAAAGAAATGAGTTTAAGAGTGAATTGGTTTTGAAGCAAGAAGAAGAAAAATCAATAAATAAACTTTCGCGTGCACTTTTTTATGAGGCTCAGTTCCGAAATGCTCTAGTTTCTGACGCAATCACGTATTTTGATATAAATTTGACAAAAAATTTAATAGAAAGCGACTTTTTCTTTAAAGATAAAGTTGGAAATCTTCGTTCTGTTTTGGATTTTACAGAACTTTCTGCGCCGTGTTCATTTTCGGAGTTTGTGGAACGCTGGACTCAACGACTTATTCCTGAAATTTCTAAAAAAAGTCTGCCGTATTTCGAAAAGCTTCGCGAACATCTTCTAGAAGAATTTGATGCCGGAAACAGAGAATTTACTGTAAATTATTGGGTTGAATCACCTTTTGGCGAACGAGTTTATTTTAATCATCTTTTTTTACTTTTAAAAAATGATGAAGGTGACATTTGTGCATTTTCTGTAATAAAAGATTACACAAAGATTGTTGCAATCGATGAAAAAGCAAGGTTTTCACAAATTGAAGAATATGCTTACATTGATCCAGTTACAAAAGGCTATAATTATGTAAGATTTAAAGAACAATTGCACAAATATGCACTTCCAGGTGTGATTATTTCTGTTGATATCCATTCTTTTAAAATCATAAATTCTATAAGTGGAATTGCAAAAGGCGATGCAGTTATAAACGCAGTCTGGAAATCCATTTTAGAACTTACCGAAATTGAGAAAATGGAACTTACAGCTCATATCAATGCAGACCATTTTATCATTTTTATGCCTACTTTTGATAAAGAAAGAATCATTCAACGCATAAAAAATATCACTTATGCATTAAACATAATTTCTACTGAATTGGATGTACCTGTTTTGCGTCCTTATTTTGGTGTGGCTTTTTGGAATAGTGATAAAAAAATTGAGTTGTCATACAGCGAGTCTGTTGTTGCAAAGAAAAAAGCACGTGAAAACAATGAAACAAATTTTTCTTTTTTTGAGGAAAAGGATACAAAAAGAATTTTTGAAGAAAAAGCTATCATCGATAGTTTTGAAACTGCCCTTGCAAAGAAGGATTTTAAGATTTATTATCAACCGAAATATGCTCCGAACACAAAACGTCTTGTTGGTGCAGAAGCATTAATCAGGTGGCAAAAAGATGATGGAACTATAATGAATCCTGGAAGTTTTATTCCGATTTTTGAGCAAAATGGAATGATTCGAGTTTTGGATGAGTATGTTTTCAGAAATGTCTGTAAACAGCAAAAGAAATGGCTTTCTGAAGGCAAGGATATTGTTCCAATTTCTATAAATCTCTCTCGCGCAAGTCTTTATTATAAAAATGTAGTTCAACAATATAAGCACATTACTCAGGAGTTCGATTTGGACAGACAGTTTGTTCCAATCGAAATTACAGAAACAGCCGCAATCACAAATAATGAAATTAAACAGATTGCAGATGAGTTTTTCAAAGAAGGATTTTCAATTCATATGGATGATTTTGGTTCGGGGTATTCATCTTTGGCATCGCTTAATATCATGCATATTGAAACTCTTAAACTGGACAAAAGTTTGATTGATTATATTGGAAATTTTGGCGGAAACCGTCTGATTGAACATACTATTTCGCTGGCAAAAGAGCTTGGCATTCACGTTACTGCAGAAGGTGTAGAAAATGAAGATCAGGTTGATTTTTTGAATGATGTTGGCTGCGACAGTATTCAGGGATTTTTCTTTTCAAAACCGGTTCCAACAATCGAATTCGAAAAACTGCTTTCAAATCATTCAAAACGAGAAAAACTTCCGAGCGAAGAAACAATATTAAATCACATTTCTGAATTTAAACTTTCTTTGATAAAACGTCCTTTGTATTCGTTTGTTGCAAATCTTACAAAAGATTTTTTCACCGAAGGAATTGGGAAGAGCAACTGGCACAAAGAAATTCAATTTTCTGAAGATTCCTATCAAACTGCAACTGAAATTCTTACAAATGATTATGTCATTCCTGAGTATAAAGAAGCGTACAAAAATATGATGTACAGGGATAAACTCATTGCATCGTACAAAAATATAAGTGAAACTCGACTCTTTGAATATAAACGAAAACATTTTGATAGAATTGCACATTTCCGCTTGACTATCCACTTGTTTAAAGTGTCTGATTCACCAGATTTGTGGATGTATTTTACCGTAACAGAGTTGGATTGATTTTTTATCAGATTTGTAAAACTTTGTTTTTTCAATAGATTTTTTATGTTCAGTGTAGTAAAATATCTTTATGAAAAAATATTTTAAACACTTTTTGGGTTTTTCAGCCTTTTTATTTCTTACTTCTCTTTGTTTTGCACAATCTTCTATAAATAATAATGATTCCAAAATTTTAAGTTATCAATATGTAAAAAAACTGAACGCCGTTTTTGATTTTGTACTGCAGAATTATGTGGATGAACTAGATCCAAAGATTTTATATGAAGGCGCTCTTAAGGGAATGCTTGAATCCATCGGAGATCCATACACTCTTTATCTTGACGAAAATGAAATGCGCGATTTAAGTGATACTACAAGTGGAAATTTTGGTGGCGTCGGTCTTTCAATTTCCAAAAGTACAGAATCAACTCCACAGAATCCAGCATATGTCGAAGTTGCTTCTCCAATCGAAGATACACCTGGTGCTAAAGCTGGAATTCAATCTGGTGATAAAATAATTGCAATCGAAGGAAAACCGACAGCTCCAATGACGATGAATGAAGTTTTGCAAAATCTGCGTGGAGATGTTGGAACTCCAGTCACAATCACAATTTTACGTGGCGAAAATATGCAGTTTGATGTTACTTTGATTCGTGCATTAATTGAAGTGCCAACTGTAAAATTTGGAATGATAGAAAACTCGACTATTGGATATGCAAGATTGATTCAGTTTACGCCAGAAACAGCTCCAAGACTTCAGGAAGCGTTGGACTTTTTTGATTCAAAAGATTATTCAGGACTTATTATTGATTTGCGGGATAATCCTGGCGGACTTATCACAAGCGCCGTTGATGTTGCAGATAAATTTGTTAACGAAGGTCCTGTTGTCACTACAAAAAGCAGACTTTTCTATGAAAATCATCAGTATTCTGCTTCGAGTGAAAAAACAACTGTCAAAAAAAATATTCCAATTGTCGTTTTGATTAATCGAGGTTCAGCAAGTGCCTCAGAAATTGTATCAGGCGCATTAAAAGATTATCATCTTGCTTACCTTGTTGGTGAATGTACTTATGGAAAAGGTTCAGTGCAGCAGGTAATTCCACTGAGTAATACAGACGGCATTAAGATGACAATGGCACGTTATTACACTCCAAGTGATGTAAATATCGATAAAATTGGAATTCCACCTGATTTAGAAGTTCTGAATATGCAAAAGATGAATGCAGAGGAAGAAGAACTTTACATGAAGATGATTAAGTCTGAAATCATCACAAAAACTGTTGATGTGAATCCAGACATGACAGAAGAACAGATTGCACTGGAAGCTGAAAAAATCGCGCAAGATTATCCTTTTGAACAAAGAATTTTACGACGGCTTTTGCGTGTGCAGGTTCAGCGTCATCAGACAACTCCTCTTTATGATTTGGATTGGGATTTGCAGTTGAACAAAGCAATTGAAATTTTACAGTCTGGTAGTTTTGATGAATTAATGAAATCTTCAAAAACTCTGAAAGAATTGCAGGATGAAAAAAATCTTTTAGAAACGAATTCTGAAAAAATGGCGGTTGCTCAATAAATGCGTCAGTTTATTTTAGAAAACCAAAGTATTAAAAACAATTTGATTACTCTGGAAGGCAAGGATTTTCGTTATTTACGTCAAGTTTTGCGGTGCAAAGTTGGCGATATGATTAATGTTCGTCATCAAAATGGAAATCTGCTTGAAACAACTGTTGCAAAAATTGATGAAAAAGCCCATGTCGTGATTTTGCAGGTTTGCGGTGACATTTCACAATCTGAATTACAGGGAACAGATTTTTATGCAAATTATTTGAACCAAAAATGTGAGTTTTTTTTGTTTCAGTTTTTACCGCGTCCTCAGAAATTTGAAATAATTGTACGCCAGGCAACTGAATGTGGTATTTCTACAATTATTCCGATTTTGGGTGAATATTCGGAAGAAAGCAGTGCAGCCATTTTGCGGGGGAGCAAAAAAGAAAGAATTGAAAAAATCATCAAAGAAGCGCGCCAACAAAGTGGTTCCCCTGTGCAGACAAAAGTGCTGCCGCCTTTTTCATTAAATCAAGCTTGTGAATTCTGGCAAAACGAAATCAGCAGTCTTAAAAATGAAGAAAAAAGTCTTGCACTTGTGCTTTCTGAACGGAAAGAAAAAGAGAATTCTATTGCGAATATTTTGAATAGAAAAGATGCAGCTGTTTCTTCCATCAAAAAAGCTGCGCTTGCAGTTGGAAGTGAAGGTGGAATTAGTCCGGCTGAAGTGGATATTTTGGAAAAAACGCATTTTGAACCCATTCATTTTGATGTGAATATTTTGAGATGCGAAACTGCCGCGATTTACGGAATTGCTGCAGTGCAATCTGCAATTTTATAGAATAGTTGATTTACACTTTTTATCAATATGACTTTGTTGTGGAGTATTAAAATAAACTGAAATTGTGAGTCTTCTTTCTTACCAAAAATTGGGATAACAGATTTACTTATTAACTTGGAGTAAAAAAAAATGGCAAAAAATCGTATTTCTTTGATTGGTGTTCCCGTTGATGTTTGTCCGCCTCAGGAATTGGAATCAGAAGTTCTCGAACTTCTTGCAAAACCTGGTACAAAACAGATAATTTTCCTTTCTATTTGGGATTTATTAAAAGCACGACACAAAGGTGATTTTGCGGAATGTTTGAAAAGTGCCGATTTAATTATCCCTGTGTCAAAATCTATTTTAAAAGCTGCGAAATTTCTCAAAATTCCAGTTCCAAACCGATATAATCCTTTTGAAGCTGTCATCCAAATTCTTACCATTTTGGATGACCATTTTAAGTCTTTGTATCTTTTAGGGTCAACTGAAAAAACACTTCAAAAAGCTGAAAAAAATTTGAAAGATACTTTTAAAAATATGCGGATTCTCGGAAAACATGCAGGATATTTTTCAAAAATCGCCGAGGATAATATTGTAATTGCACTTTTTAAAGCTCAGCCTTCTTTGGTTTTGCTCAGTGAAGGAATAAAAGAGAAAAATTTATGGGCTTATCGCAGGCGAAACAGATTTTCTTCCAGCATATTTTTGTATTACAAAGACGCATTTGGCATCTTTTCAGAAAGAATAAAACGAGTCAGCGAAAAGACATTCAATAAAGGTCACGAATTTTTTGTAGAAATTGTTCACAATCCATTTAAAATTTTTCTTGTATTGAGAATTTTGTGGTTTTGCTTGGTTGTCCTTTGGTACAGAATATTCAAAAAAAAATAATTCCATGTTCTGTTTTTTTGAGCTATAATGATTGCTATGGATTATTTTGTATTGGGTTTAGCTGTTTGCGTTATCATCGTACTGATTTGCTGGTATTTTTCATATCATAATAGAAGAAAAAATCAGAAAAGTACAAAAAATTCAAAAAATCTGCAGCCGGTGAAATGTCCTCTTTGTGATACATCACTTTTTGTGGGTGAAAATTTAGTTTCCAAAGTCTACCGCCCAATGAATGTGCCAGATCAGCTTATGATAATAATGGGTTGTCCTCATTGTTATCCAAAAATGGAACCAGGTCTAAAACGAATATGTCCTGTTTGCCGCAAGGAAGTTGCTCAAAATCAATCTTTAACAGCTAGATTATTCAATAAATCTCTTGGAAAAAAGCATGTTCATGTTGTTGGATGCAGTAATTGCCACAAACCTCGTGCAGATTAAAAGAGTAAAAAAAAATAAAAAAAAACTCTAAATAATTTTTTTGAATCTCCGATTAATAAAGTATAGGGTGGTGGAAACCCGTGAGATAAACCACGTTGTGGCTCTTCAAACCACCGTGTTTATCTATTTTTAACCTAGCTTATAAGGAGATTATTATGGTTATTAATCACAATATGAGTGCTATGTTTGCTCAGCGTTCCCAGGGAATTCAGGATCTTAATCAGCAGAAATCGATGGAAAAACTTTCTTCTGGTATGAGAATCAATCGTGCCGGTGACGATGCATCTGGTCTCGCAGTTTCAGAAAAAATGCGTGCTCAGATTCGCGGTTTGAATCAGGCTTCAACAAACGCCCAGAATGGTATTTCTTTCATTCAGACAACAGAAGGATTTTTGCAGGAAACAACTGACATTGTTCAGCGTATTCGTGAACTTGCAGTTCAGTCTTCAAACGGAATTTATTCAGCAGAAGACCGCATGCAGATTCAAGTAGAAGTTTCTTCTTTGATTGCAGAAGTTGACCGCATTGCTTCTACAGCTCAGTTCAACGGTATGAATATGTTGACAGGTCGTTTCGCTCGTCCAACAGGTGAAAATGTAGTTACAGGTTCTATGTGGTTCCATATTGGTGCAAACATGGATCAGAGAACACAAGTATATATTGGAACAATGTCTGCTATGGCTCTCGGACTTCGCAACGTTGGTGATGAATCAATTATGTCATTGGAAACTCCAGACGAAGCAAACCGTGCAATCGGAACTTTGGATGAAGCTTTGATGAAGATTAATAAACAGCGTGCAGATCTTGGTGCTTACCAGAACCGTCTCGAAAAGACAGTAACTGGACTGGATATTGGTGCTGAAAACCTCCAGGCTTCAGAATCTCGTATCCGTGATACAGATATGGCTGAAGAAATGGTTAAATTTACAAGCACAAATGTTCTTTCTCAAGCTGGTACAGCTATGCTTGCTCAGGCTAATCAATCAAGTCAGAATGTACTCTCACTTTTGAGATAATATTTAATACATAAATCGCACGGTTTGTGCGAATAAAGTGTGCGTTGGTATGTAAGTTTACTGCGCAAAACGGGGACAGACCTTTGTTATAAGTATTTGTTACTTAGGTCTGTCCCTATTTTTTAACGATGTGTAAAAAAGAGGGACAGACCTCGGTTTTTCCAAAGGAAGTGAACATTAACCAGGGACAGACCTCAATTATTTCACTTTAAGTATTTGTTGCAGAGGTCTGTCCCTGTTTTCTAAACGAGGTCTGTCCCCATTTTATTTTATTGAAGTGCAAAAAAAAATCACAGCTCGTGCAAACGAAACGTATGTTTGTATTTCAGTTTTAAACTCGATTCACTATTTTACAGCCACTAAAAAAATAATTTTAAACTAAAATCAAATAGTAGAATTTCCCTAGAAAATATTGTAAAATTAATTATTATGCTGAATTTCAAGGTACAAAATGGAATGCCAATTGGTTTTGGTGCTATTCTCCAGCCAAATGGTGTTAATTTTTCTATTTATAGCAAAGATGCAGAAGAAGTCAACCTTGTGCTTTTTGAATCAGAAAATGCAAAAGAACCTTCGGCTGTTATAAATTTTGATCCTGTAAAAAATAAAACAGGAAATATCTGGCATATTTTTATAGAAGGATTAAAAGCAGGTACTCTTTATCTTTATAAAGTTGATGGACCATATAATCCTCCTCAGGGACTTCGTTTCAATAAAAACAAATACCTTTTTGACCCTTATGCCAAAGCGTTTACTTCTGGTTCTGTTTTCAAGGCGTACAATAAATTACACAAAAAAGGATTTGCTCAGAATGCCGGCGGAGAAATATTTGATTTATCAGATTTTCCAAAATGTGTTGTCATAGATGATGATTTTGATTGGGAAGGGGACAGACCTCTTAATTATCCTTTAGAAAAATCAGTGATTTATGAAACTCATATCAAAGGTTTTACTGCTTCAAAAACATCTGGTTTAGCTGAACAGTTTGCCGGAACTTACAAAGGTTTTTTACAAAAAATAGATTATCTTAAAAATCTTGGAATTACGGCTGTAGAATTTTTACCTATGTTCGAGTTTGATGAAAATGAAAATGGAAACATTAATCCCAAAACTGGCGAACAACTTGTAAATTATTGGGGATATTCTACAATCGGTTTTTTTGCACCAAAAACTTCTTATTCTTCTGATAAAACTCCAGGTGGAGCAGTGCGTGAGTTTAAACAACTTGTAAAAGAACTTCACAAAGCTGGAATAGAAGTCATTCTTGATGTTGTTTATAATCACACTGCAGAAGGAAATGAGCACGGTTACACTTTTGAATTCCGCGGTCTTCAAAATGACGTTTATTATTCCCTTCCTCAAAATGATAAAAATTACTACATGAATTTCAGTGGTTGTGGAAACAGCTTAAACTGCAATCACCCAGTGGCAAGTCAAATGATTCTTGATAGTTTGCATTATTGGGTAGTAAATATGCACATCGACGGTTTCCGTTTTGATTTGGCTTCAATACTAACTAGAATGTCAAATGGCAGTGTAATTCCTGCTGAATGGCCTTCCATTACTTCTGCTATAAATTCTGACCCGATTCTTGCAAATACAAAAATTATTGCAGAACCTTGGGATTGTGCCGGTCTTTATCAGCTTGGAGGATTTCCAGCTGGTGAAAATAGCCGATGGAGTGAATGGAATGGTCGTTTTCGTGATGATATCCGCCGTTTTAATCGCGGGGATGAAAATGTTGCAACTGCAGCGGCAACAAGAATTGCAGGAAGTTCTGACTGTTACAACCACAGTGGACGAAAACCAATGTCTTCTATAAATTTTATAACAGCACATGATGGTTTTACTCTGAATGATTTGGTCAGTTACAACTATAAACACAATGATGAAAACGGTGAACAAAATCGTGATGGTTCAGATGACAATATTAGTTATAATCACGGTTTTGAAGGTGAGTGTACAAATCCAAAAATCGAAAATATCAGAAAAAAGAAGATAAAAAATTTCTTTGTTCATTTGATGACTGCCCAAGGTGTTCCAATGATGCTCGGTGGTGACGAAATGCGTCGAACTCAAAATGGAAACAACAATGCATATTGTCAGGATAATGAAATCAGCTGGTTCAACTGGGACTTAGCCGTAAAAAATCAAGGATTTGTCCGTTTTACTTCAAAAATGATTGAACTTCGAAAAAATCATCCAGTTTTCAGACGAACTTCTTTTTTTACAGAAAATGTTGACGATTCAAATGTTCCAGAAATTTCTTGGTATGACCCTTTTGGAAAAGTTCCTGATTGGTCTAAAACAGGTCGTTTTTTGGCTTATAAACTGGACGGACAGAATCAGGATAACGATTTTTATGTTGCAACAAATCTTGATTTGTACGACATGACAATCACACTGCCGGCTTTAACGGGCGAAAAAAAGTGGTACAGAGTTGCTGATACTTCTTTTGATTCCCCTGAAGATATATTAGAAAGTGGACAAGAAGAACTTTTACCAGCACAACGAAGATATGTTCTGGTTTCGGGTTCTTCAGTAGTTTTGATGAGTAAATAAAGCACTTGTACTCACCTAGAAAAATTACTATAATGTAAACTTATTGGAAACGTTTCCAATATTCCAAAGTTCCGAAGAGGAGGAAAATTAATGGAATTTAACAAAGAAGAGTTTAAGAAAAATTTGTCTGCCAGATTGCGCCGTCAATACGGAAAAGACATTTCTCAGGCAAACAAACACGATTTGTTCGATGCAGTTTCGGCATCAGCTTTTGAATTGATTATGCCAAACTGGATGGCAACTCGTGCAGAATACGAAAAAAAGCCGACTAAACAACTTTATTATTTATCAGCAGAATTTTTGATGGGACGTGCTTTGAGCAATAACCTTATAAACGCAGGAATCAAAGATGCTGTAAAAGAAGTTCTTAAAGATATGAACATCGACTACGATATGGTAGAAGATGAAGAACCAGATGCAGGTCTTGGAAACGGAGGTCTTGGTCGATTAGCAGCATGTTTCCTTGATTCTCTTGCAACTTTGGATTATCCTGGACACGGTTATGGTATCCGCTATGAATATGGTATGTTCGAACAAAGAATCGAAGATGGATATCAAGTAGAATATCCTGATAACTGGCTTGTTCATCGTGATCCATGGGAAATCAAACGTTCAGACCTTGCTGTAACAGTAAAATTTGGCGGAAACATTGCTTATGGAAAAACTCCTGATGGAAAACCACGTTTTTATCTCGAAAATGCAGAAGAAGTAACAGCAACTCCTTACGATATGCCGATTATCGGATACGACACAAAAACTGTAAACACATTGCGCTTGTGGCAGGCATCTTCTCCAAACGGATTTGACCTTCAGCTGTTCAACAATATGGATTATAATCGCGCAGTTGAACGACAGAATTCAGCTGAAAACATCAGCCGCGTTCTTTATCCAAATGATAATGGTCCAAGCGGAAAAGCATTGCGCCTTAAACAGCAGTATTTCTTCTCATCAGCTTCTTTGCAGGATTTGGTACGTCATTATGTTTCTGATTACGGTACTGATTTTTCTAAATTTGCAAGTCTTCATGTAATTCAGTTGAACGATACTCATCCTGTAGTAGCAATTCCAGAACTTATGAGAATTCTTATGGATGATTATAACGTAGGTTGGGACGAAGCTTGGGATGTAGTAACTCACACATTTGCTTACACAAACCACACAATCCTTGCAGAAGCTTTGGAAAAATGGCCAATTCAGATTTTCCAGGGACTTTTACCACGTGTTTATCAGATTGTAGAAGAAATCAACCGTCGTCTTGTAATTGAACTTCGTCAGAAATTCCCTAATGACTATTACAAGCACGAACACATGGCAATCATCCACAATAATATGGTTTACATGGCTTGGATGGCAATTCATGCATGTTTCAGTGTAAACGGTGTTGCTGCATTGCACACAGAACTTTTGAAAACAGCAGAACTCAAAGACTGGTATGCAATTTATCCAGAAAAGTTCAACAACAAAACAAACGGAATTACACAACGCCGCTGGCTTTTAAATGCAAATCCTCGTCTCGCAGAATTTATCACAACAAGAATTGGACACGGCTGGGAAAAAGATTTAACACAGCTCAAAGGGCTTGAAAAATATCTTGATGATGACGAAACATTGAACGAATTGATTAAAATCAAGCAGGAAAACAAACAGGATTTGGCAGACTATTTAAAACACACACAAAACGAATTCCTCGATCCAGATTCAATCTTTGATGTTCAGGTAAAACGCCTCCACGAATATAAACGCCAGCTTTTGAACATTTTGAACGTAATGTACCTTTACAACAGAATTGTTGAAGATCCGTCGTATGATCCTCCAGCAAGAACATTCATTTTTGGTGCAAAGGCAGCTTCTGGTTACAGACGTGCAAAAATCATAATTAAACTGATTAACACAGTTGCAGAAAGAATCAACAACGACCGCCGAGTTCGCGGAAAGCTTCGTGTTGTATTTGTAGAAAACTACCGCGTTTCAGTGGCAGAAAAAATCTTCCCAGCAGCAGATGTTTCAGAACAGATTTCCACTGCCGGACTCGAAGCTTCTGGTACATCAAATATGAAATTTATGGCAAACGGTGCATTGACTTTAGGAACAATGGACGGTGCAAATATTGAAATTTTTGAAGAAGCTGGACAGGAAAACGGATTTGTTTTTGGTCTTTTGACAGAAGAAATCAAAAAAATGGAAGAAGAACATTCATACAATCCTCAGGAATATCTTGATTGCAATCCAGGTCTTGCACGCGTAGTTGAACAGCTTGTAGACGGAACTTACGACCCGACACATCAGCTTTTCAAAGAATTGCACGATTCTCTGATTTACGGTGTAGAAGGTCAGCGTCCAGATGTTTATTACGTTCTTGCAGATTTTAATGCTTATTGTGAAGCACGCGAAAAGATTGCTGAAGCATACAAAGACAAGAAAAACTGGGCAAAAATGGCTTTGAAAAACATTGCAAATTGTGGAAAATTCTCTTCTGACCGCACAATCGAAGATTATGTCCGCGATATTTGGCACTTGAACAAGGTTGAAATAGAATAGAAAGTAAAGAGGCTTGAGTTTTTTTGTGATTTTAGAAATTCGGGTGGCTTTTGCTCCATTTCATTTCGCAAAAACGGGCTTTCCAGAGTTCCGCTATCGCTCCAGCCTCCTCACTTCGCTTCACTACGTTTCGCTTCGTTGCGGTGGCCGCTTCGCGCTCTTCCAATCCCTGCCACGTCTTCGGGATCGGCAAGATGCAGGTTAGCCACAGCAAACGAAAATATTTAATTTGCACAAAAAAAAGACTGCTTTTCAATATAGGAAAGCAGTTTTTTTACATATTGAATAAAAAGACAGAAAACGAGGTCTGTCCCTCTTTTAAAAAGCGAGGTCTGACCCCATTTTATGATAAGGATGATTATGAATAAAAAATCAACGCAATTTTTTGCATCTTTGGGATTATTGCTGACGGCTTCGGTCTGGGGCTTTGCATTTGTTGTCGTAAAAGACAGTCTGGATTATGTCGGTTCTGTCTACATGGTTGCAATCCGTTTTTCCATTGCGGCAATTGGACTTGCTGTCATCTTTTGTAAACGCCTGAAAAAAATCGATAAAAAACATCTTTTGATGGGCGGTGTTACGGGGCTTTTTTTATTTCTAGCATATCTTGTTCAAACTATAGGATGTTCTTTTACCACAGCTGGAAAAAATGCCTTTTTGACTACAATTTATGTCATTCTCATTCCGCTGATTGGCTGGCCTTTGTACAAAAAGCGTCCGCACTGGCATGTTTTTGTGGCTGCAGGTCTGTCTCTCACGGGAATTGGACTTTTGGCACTTGGTGGCGATGATATAAGTGGGGTTAATATTGGTGATATTTTAACTTTGCTCTGCGGATTGTTTTTTGCTCTCCATATTCTTTGGACTGAAAAATGTAATAAAGAAGGCTGCGATACTATCATCATTACAATGCTTCAGTTTGCGTTTGCCGCCTTTTTTGGTTGGATTTTGGCTCCTTTTATGGACGGTGCGTTTCCAGTTTCTGCAATTCAAACTCCAAAAGTCGTACTTTCCATGCTTTATCTTGGACTTTTTAGTTCAATGATTTGCTTTAGTCTTCAAAATATCGGCTTAAAATATGTGCCATCTTCTTTAGCATCATTATTTTTAAGTTTTGAATCAGTTTTTGGAGTTTTGTTCAGTACAATCTTCCTGCATGAAACTTTAACACTCAAAATGGCAGCAGGTTGTTTATTAATTTTTTCTGCTATAGTCATTGCAGAGTGTTTAAAAAAAGAGTAATATATTTGCAAAATTTTTATTTTTTCGAGGTATTTTTATGAAAAAAATATTTTTCGTTGTTTTAACTTTGGCTACTGTTGCTCTCATTGGTTGTAAAAAAGAAAAAGTTGAAATCAATTCTGCTGCTGATTTGGCAGGAAAGAAAATTGGTGTTCAAACTGGAACTACAGGAGAAACTTGGGTTTCTGAAAATGTTGAAAATGTAAAACTTTCTTCTTTTAAAACTGGAATTGATGCAGCACTTGATTTGAAAAATGGTGCTATTGATGCAGTTGTTCTTGATGAACTTCCAGCAAAAGAAATTGTTGCCCGCAATTCTGATTTAAAGATTATCCGTGATCAGACTTTTGCAGATAATAAAGAAGAATATGCTATTGCTGTAAAAAAAGGCAATGCTGAATTGCTTGAGTCAATTAACAAAACAATCACAGATATGCAAAATAATGGCGAATACGAAAAACTCGTTGCTGCATTTATGCCTGTGGACGGAAATATCAAAATCCCTGAAGACGAAGGAACTGCTGGTGACAAAGTTGTAAAACTTGGAACAAACGCTGCTTTCCCTCCTTTTGAATATGTTGAAGGAAAAAAAGTTGTTGGTTTTGACATCACAATGGGACAGAAAATTGCAAAAACTAGTGGAAAAAAACTTGAAGTTGTTGATATGGCTTTTGATAGTCTTATTCCAGCTCTTCAGTCAGGCACAATCGATTTTATTGCTGCAGGAATGTCGGTGACAGAAGAACGCAAAAAGAATGTTGATTTTTCAGTTCCATATTTCCAATCTGAACAGGTAATTATTGTAAGAAAATAAAAACTTTACTTTTGTGAATTTGTGAACACCACAGTTTGATGTTGAACTGTGGTGTTTTTTTTAACTTAAAAAGGGGACTGACCTCGTTGCAAATAGGGACAGACCTCACTTTTATAAACAAGCAGATTTGCTCAAATCTAACGATTTTCGCTTGTTTTACATAAGTGAGTTCCGTTAGGAACGAATAAATCCGTTTGTTATTGTTTTCATTCTGTGAGCCGCGGTGAAGTAAACATCAAGGTCTGTCCCTGGCTCGTGCCGAGAACTGGCACACCAACGGAAGTTTTGTTTGCACGAGCCGTGAGTTTTTTTAACGCTGCGCTAAAAACTCAAAAAAAACTGAGGTTTTATTCTGAATTGTGAATCGTATTGTATCACGTAAAAACCTTACCGAAACAGTTCTGTGTATCATGTAAAAAA
>SAMEA104315430__coassemble_115_pt1 | contig 46710 bp, 31 predicted proteins | sample SAMEA104315430__metabat2_low_PE_026 | metagenome-assembled genome bin SAMEA104315430 (sample SAMEA104315430) | gut metagenome | biome: Monkey gut; feature: monkey-associated habitat; material: faeces | place: China | collected 2013 | reverse complement strand
TATGACTCTAAATCCTCGTTTTTACAAACTGGTTGGCACTACATATTGTCTAAATAAGAGAGTTTCGCAAGAAACTCTAAATTAACTCAAATGGCGCAATTATAGCCATTTGAGTTAAACGTTCGTTTCCCTTATCAACAACATTGCTTCAGTTCGAACAAATAGAGACAAAATATAAAAGAGTTCGAAGGAGAGGTCTGTCCCCTTTTTTCAAAAAATTGATTTTAATCCATTTTTTTTCTATAATAATAATATGAAATTAACTTTCTTAGGAACAGGTACAAGTCAAGGGGTGCCAGTCATTGCGTGTGACTGCCCAGTGTGTAAATCAAATGATTCACGAAATCGGCGTTACAGAAGTTCTGTCTACATTCAAACAAATGACAATAAATTCATTTTGGTAGATATAGGTCCGGAATTCCGGCTTCAATGTCTGGAAAATAATGTGAAAAAAATAGATGCCGTTCTTCTAACTCACAGTCATGCTGACCATTTACATGGAATAGATGATTTGCGCATTTTCAGTTGTTCTATGTTTCGCGAACCTAAAGACCCTCAAAGTTTAGAACGATACAAAGCACCTCCACTGCCAATCTACACAAACAAAATCTGTGCTGATGATATTTTGCATCGTTTTAGTTATTTTTTCATGCCTGTAAAAGAAGGCGGAGGATGTGCAAAAGTGCAAATCAACATTGCAGGAGATTCCTTTTTTATCGGCGAAACACAAATTACACCAATTCCGATGATGCATGGACATCTGCCCACAACCGGCTGGCTTTTTACTGAAACAAAAAACGGTATTAAAAAATCAATAGCTTATCTCACTGACTGCAATTTTATTAGTGATGAATCTATCAGATTAATTCACGAAAAATGCGGCCATCTTGAACATCTTGTAATCGATGGACTTATGATAAAAGAACATTCCACCCATTTCAATTTTTTGCAGGCTCTTGAAGCAAGTTCCAAAATTCAAGCTGATTATATTTGGTTTACGCACATAACACACAAAGAATCACACAACCAGATTATTGAATACATCGAACAAAATGCACCTTCTTTCCCGGGATTGCAGACAGCAAAAAGCATTTTGCCGGCTTTTGACCGCCAAGTAATTGAATGTTAAAAAAAATCCCCATAGTCTTAGCTATGGGGGTTCATCAGAAATAACGTAATGAAAACGCAGTTAATTAGTTCTGTGCAGTTTCTGCTGTTTTAGGAACTCTTACTTTTTTAGCAACAAAACCACTACTCAAACAACTTGAGCAAACTTTTATAGTCTTTACTGCTCCGTTAGGAAGAGTTGCTTTTACAGTATGAAGATTTGGTCTCCAAGTTCTGCGTGTATGGTTATAAGATTTACTTACTTTATTTCCAGACATAACGCCTTTTCCACAAACATCACACATTCTAGACATTTCTTTATCCTTCCTTATATAAACAATTTCCCACTCAAAAAATTACAATAGTTTAAAAAGTTTACACAAAGATTAAAAAAAAGTCAATTGCAAAAAATCTATTTTTTGATAATTATGCAAAATTAATATATATTAAATCAAATATTAATTTTTTTATATTTTTTGGTAGCTTTTTCAATCCGCAAAAAATCAGTTTTTCACTTTCGCATCAGAATTGGCTTCGCCAGCCATTGAAATCTTTGCCGCAGTTTCAAATCGGAAAACAAAATAAAACCTTTTATTCTATTTTTCGAAATAATATCATAAGTAACTTTCAAAATATCATACAAAATCTTTTTTCCGGATTAACTGTTTATCGCAAAAAATTATCTCGTTCATTTTAAATCCATTACTAAGAACTACAGGATTATACACATTTATTTCAACTAAATAATTTTCATTTTTTTTCAAATCACATATCATTTCGAAAAAAACTTTTCCATCTTTCCAGTCAATATTTTGTATTCCAAATCCAATCAAAACATTTTTTTTATCATAAAGTTTAACTGTGAGTAAATCTGTATTATTTTTAATTTCCTGAGCCTTTTTTTTCTCCAATGGAAAACTTATTTGAATTTTTTTGTCCATTGAATTTACTAGAATTTTACTGTTCTCCAAAACACTTATTTCCACTTCATCAGAAACAATTTCATTTTTTTGCCATCCAGCATAAAGAATCAAAGATGAAGAAAAAACTCCTGCTCCATAAAAACAATCTGCTTTTTCTGATAATTCTTTATCAAAATACCACCCTGAAAATGTATAACCAGGTTTAATCATTTCTTTTTCATTAGGAAATGACAAAGAATCAAAAGATGAATATTTTGTAGTCAAATTTTTGCCTGAAAAAAATCCTCCTCCAAAATCATAGTCAATTGTATACATATCAAAAAAATCACAAATTTCAAATATTTTCTCTGATTTCTGATTTCCATCTATATAAATATATTCAACTTGATAGCACTTTTCTTTTCCATCAACTGTGATTCCATTTATTCTGAGCCAATAATCACCAGAATCAATATCATTCAACGAAAACTGAATTCCTTTAAAACCTGCATATTCATTTTCTCCATCAATTAGATTCAAATTCCCACCAACAACTTTATCCATTGAATAAAGAATAAATTTTTCATCTTTTTTTTGATACAAAGAATAGTCAGAATCAACTATCAGATTTTTCGTCATAAAATATGCAGAAATACATAAAATCCCTTTTTCCGAATCGTCAGTTTCAAATGAATTTATATCCATTTGTATTGAATATTCTGTTTGATTTTTTTCAACATTAATTTCTTCATTTCCACAAAAAATTCTATTTCCAATTTGTGCAGTAACTGACACAGAATACAAACCTTCGTACAAGTCAAATTTGTCTGATAAAAAACTATCATAATCCGCAAAATCTTTTAAAATCACTTCGCTAGAATTCAAATCAACAATTTCAAGATGAATATTTCTGATATGACTGTTTGACATTTCTGGAAAAACAGTTCTACTACTTTTTTCTCCAAATTTAGTACCTAAAAAATTTGCGTAATATACACTTGAGTAAACTATACTATTTCTTCTTGCAAAAAGTACAATTGGATAAATATTTTTTTCAAAACCATTGAAATCAATCTCACAATTTTCCCTCTTTGAAAGAATTTGAGTTCCCATATACCATTCATAATCGTCATACAAACCTTTACAAGATAAACTTAGTTTTGTACCGTTTTTTTCAACTTCAAAATCAATATCATTCTGTTCAAAATTTAGCTTAATATCTATACAAACAGTTTCACCCTCAGATAATTTTTCACCATTTTCTTCTTTTTCTTCATTTTCTTCTTTTTCAACCCTTTCTTCATTTTCTTCTGATTTACTGTTTTCCGACTGTTCATCACCTCCATGAATATCCTTTTTATCATCATTATTTTCTACAATAACTTCTGTTTCTTTTTCAGGTTTTTCAAGAAGTTCATCATTAGCTAGATTTTTACACGAAAAAAACACCAAAAAAGTACAAAACACTACAAACAACATTTTTTTCATAAGCACCTCCATACTTACAATCAAGAAAATTTCAGATTATTTAATCTCTAGTAATAATATGTCCACACTTATGCAAAAAGAGGAAATCAAAATGAAAAAAAATCACAAAGTTTCTAATAAAATCTTATTTTCAAAATCGCAATCCATTTGAATTAATAAAAGTCAATTCAAAAAGTACAAAACTACAAATACTCACAATTTAAATAACCAATCTTTAATAAATCAAAAAATCTCTGTATAATCTTTTTCATGACATCAGAAATTTTAATTACGATAAAACCTGAGGATGAAAAAAATTTCCTCCTTCACAAAAAAATCATTATTTCCGAACTCAAAAAAAATATTACAAAACTCAAATCAAAACAGGAAAAAAACGAAATTCTTAATCTGACACTTGCTGATTTTGACAATGGAAAAATTCATCTTCAGTTTTTGAAAAAATCAATTGACGCTCGTCATGGAAAAGTAAAATTCCATTTGCGATACAAAGTATTTATTGGCGAAAATCCTCAAGAATCTGAAAAAAAATCTTTTAATTGGAAAAAAATCGATGGAAATAAAACTGTCTTGATTGTTGGCTCAGGACCAGCCGGACTTTTTGGTGCCCTCAAACTTTTAGAAAGCGGAATCAAACCTGTAATTTTGGAACGAGGCGCCCAAACTTCACAGAGAAAAATTGACATTGCAAAAATCAGTACGCAAAAAATTGTAAATGAAGATTCCAATTACTGTTTTGGGGAAGGTGGAGCTGGAACTTTTTCCGATGGAAAACTTTACACAAGAAGCAACAAACGCGGCGACATTTCCGAAGTACTGCAAATTTTCCATTATTTTGGAGCTGATGAAAAAATTCTCACGGACGCGCATCCTCATATCGGCACAAACAAACTGCCAAAAATCATCAACAATATGCGTGAAAAAATCATATCTCTTGGTGGTGAAATCCATTTTAACACAAAGGTGACTGATTTTATTTTGAATAAGGATATTGAGAATGAAAACTCGACTCAACTCTGTGGACGAATTATCGGCGCGAACACGAAAAATGTTATAACTGGTGAGGAGAAATGTTTTTTCGCGGATGCAGTTCTGCTTGCCACAGGTCATTCTGCCTCTGATATTTATCAGATTCTTGCAAAGATTGCCCCAGAATCACTAGAAGCAAAAACCTTTGCAGCTGGTGTTCGAGTTGAACATCCACGCGCACTTATTGATAAAATTCAATATCACTCAAATGAAAGCGAAAATCTTGGAGCTGCTGAATATCGGCTCACAACTCAAGTGGAAGAACGGGGTGTTTATTCTTTTTGCATGTGTCCTGGAGGTTTTGTAGTACCTTCCAGTTCAGGTCAAAATGAAATTGTAGTAAACGGAATGTCAACCGCCCAAAGAAATTCTCAATGGTCAAATGCAGCAATTGTTGTAGAAATTCGTCCTGAGGATATTCCACAACAATTTATTGAGAAGGCGACAAAACTTGGATGCAAACCATTGGCAGGATTACTTTTCAGAACACATCTGGAGCATCTTGCAAAACTAAATGGAAATGCACAGGCAGCACCAGCTCAGCGATTAAAAGATTTTCTGGATAACAAAAAATCTCAAACACTTCCAAAATCAAGTTACACTCCCGGACTAATTTCTTCTAACCTCTGTGAATGGATCCCAGACCACATCAGCAGACGACTTCAACAAGGATTTAGAAATTTTAATAAAAATATGAAAGGATTTGTTTGTGATGAAGCTCTTTTGATTGCAATGGAAACACGCACAAGCACCCCAGTGCGAATTCTTCGTAATAAAGAAACTTTTGAATCCACCGCCATCAAATCACTTTATCCAGTTGGTGAAGGTAGTGGTTATTCAGGAGGAATTGTTTCAAGTGCAATGGACGGAATAAATGCATGCACACAACTCACAAAAAAGTGGCAAAACAAATTTTAAGAATGAAAAAAAACGAACATAAGCGAGCTCCATAAGCGAGGTCTGTCCCCAATTAAAAAAAAACAGGTAAAAACAGGGACAGACCTTGTAGTTACATTGAGGTCTGTCCCTGTTTAATAAAAAATAATTTTTTTTATAGAAATATTTTCTAGATTATGTTATAATATTATATTATGCAGGATAATAAACTAATCAATGAGAGAGTTGTATCGGCCATTGGTTTTTGTTTTCTTGTCATAGCAACAATTACCGCATACTTAAATAATGGTGATCCAGATTCCATTTTGGAATTTTTTGGGCCCTCAAAAAACATTATTTTTGTAACACACTTAATTTGCTCTTGTTATGCATTTTTTTTGATTTTCAAACCCTCAGATATTGGTTATGTAATCATAATGATGGTCGAAAGTGTATTAACAATGCTTACAAGTTACGAACAGTTAGGAACATTCTTTTTTTATGCTTCCCTCATTTTGATAATCTGTAAAGATTTAGCTGGAAATAAAATGGGAAACATAATTCCAGCCCTTATTGTAATCCATATATTCAGTCTGCTCGGCACCTTTACACATGGACTTAAAGTAACGTTACTTTCTATCGCATCCTCATTATATAGTTTTATCTTTTATTTATGGATTTATAAATACTTGAAAGCAAAACTTTCTTGCTTCTGGCCAAAAACTGTAACTCAAAATGAAGTATTAAAAGATATAAAAATTGGAAACATAATAAAATTATCGGATTATAATCTAAATGAAAGACAAATCACTTTTGTTTTGGAAAATCTTTACAACAATCTTTCATATAAAGAACTTAGTTCTAAATACAATGTAAGTGTTTCTACCGTAAAACGTACTTTTACCGATGTTTGTAAAATTTTTAAAGTAAATAATTTGGAAGAATTGCGATTTTTACTACTGCAATATCAGATAATCAAATAAGAAAAATCCATAAATAGTCTAAACCAATCCGTTTTTCTATCACAAAGAAAAGTATTATCTTGATAGAAAAACGGATAAATCAAATTACGAAAATCAATAAAAATTAACCGATAGTAGTTCCAATATATTCTTTATCGTTCAAAATAGCTTTTATATTTTCAATATTTTTTCCACCGGCACAAATCACCTTCATATTATTTGATTCAGCCTTTTTTGATGCAATTGGATCAAAAGGACAATTTTTTCCAGGAGTCCATTCATCACCAACCATCTTTCTGAAATCTGCCCAGGAAATTGTATCCAAAGGTTTTGCATCAGGATTTTTGCGAGGATCATCAGTGTACACTTTTTCGATATTGGAAAGATTCACTATCGTTTTTGCCTCAAATTTTTCACCCAGATAAACTGCATCTGTATCAGTAGAAAAACCAGGTTTCCAACCAGAAGCAACAAGCACCTGACCATCAAACGTAATATTTTCATCAGTAGGATTATAAACAACATCATTTTTACAATAATCACCGAAACAGGCTTTCAAAAGCTGTGCATTTATCCTTGTTGCCATAATTCCAATCCAATCGGCAGAATCAAGTTCACCATCATCAGATTTTATGCCGGTCTTCTGCATAACTTCTTTGTAAGCATTCTGATATACGCGGGCAGGAGCACCACCACCGGCAACCAGAATCAACCTGCGGCTTTTATCTTGACTAAGCCATTGTGTACACATTTTTACAAATTCAGCCAAAAAATCACAATCTGGCTTATCCGGCACAATAATTGAACCACCAACACTTAAAACTTTTGTCATCAATACACTCCTTTTACTATCGGGTTTCCCCAATAACTACTATATTTTGCTGTATTTTCACTAGCTTCTTCCCAAATAGATTGAAGGGCAAAACTTCTCGGCTGCTGTACAATCTTGTTTTCAGCCGTAAAAGGTTTCAACTGACTCCATCCTCTGGAAAAAGTGATATGGTGTGAATCCATATTTCCAAAATAGAAATCTTTTTCATTTTCCACACCGCTGTCTGTCCATTTTTTATATTCCATACCGCATCCCAAAGCAGGATCACAAGGAATCCAGCCCACTTTTGGGATATAAAATTCACACCACCAGTGCGGCTGAGTCATCATATCAACACCAACAAGAACACCAGCATCGGTCAAAGCAGGAATTTCTGCAGCTCTCAACAAAGCTGTGTAAATCACTGCAAAATCATAAGCATCCCCCTGCTTTTTTTCAAGCATTTCCAGAGGATTTGCCTCGTTTTTCGTATTTGTAGCAGTGATTTCAAAATTCTCACACAAATAATTATATAAAAGTTTAGCCTTTCGCCAGGCATTTTTTTCTTTTCCAATAATCTGGTTACACAAAGAAACAACAGCTTCATTATCACTAGGTACAAGAGCGTCTGGGCGAGTAGATTTTGAAAGCATATTTTTATTTATATTTGTGTAATTTCCGATTTTATCTGCATTTACCTTTGTACGCACTTCATAAACAGGAAGCACAAAAGTCTGAGTAAAGACAGTTTTCGGAGTATTATTTCTATTCTTGGAAATCTGATGAATTAAATTATTTTGATAGTTTTGAATAATTGGCTGTGGTGAACCTTCAGTGATTTGAACATCTGGTTGCGAAACCATCGTTACCGGAATAGGACATCGCAAAGTAATCGTCGAAACATCATTTGTAACAACATCTGCAATATCGGCAGAGTATTCAATCAGATAGATTTTTTTATTATCAAAAGTTTTATATCCCGCCGCAGAATTTACAGTCAATTCTTTAGGTTCAGATTGTTCCTTTCCAGTATCAACTACAACTGCACCAGTACAAGCACCGTCTGGAACAACCACTTTAATTTCTGTATTTGACCAGGAAAGATAATCAAAATTATCTTCATTGGCACCAATCATATTTTCAGAATAAACTTTTGCAGTTTTGAACTCAGCCGAACTAATATTTTTATTGTAATCAACAGTAAACAATACTTTCGACTGATTTTTTGAGTCTCCAAAATTATTGCCGGAAATCACAAGAACATCACCAACATTCACTTTATCTTCCGACAAAAAAGTAATTATCGGTTTTGTTACCTGTTGAACTGACGGAACTGGAACTGGAATGTCCACCTCATTTGCAAAAAGTGCCGGATTTGAACGCATATCTTTTATACCCACAAAAACAAGCCCATTCTGAACATTTGCAGGGAGTTCAACTTTTATACATCCATTTGTCCAGGAAACATAAGAACTGGCCGTAAGCTTAGAACCAGCAATTTCCACATAATTCATATCACGTTCCGAACCAAAATTCTCACCAAAAATTGAAACAATATCACCAGGAGAACCAACCGATGGAACAATAGAAATAATCTGCGGAACAGCCTTCGTTTTTTTATTTACAAGAAAAACAGAAAGCAGAATCAGAAAAATGATGATAACAGACAAAAATACCCTGACAACAGGGTATTTACGAAGAAAATAACTTATACTTCCAGAAGAATTCACTAAAATTTACCTGATATTACATCCAAAGGAAAAGTAATTTCTGTAGTAACAGGAATCTGCCTAACCCCAGGAATTGTAATCCTTATAGAAATCGAGTTTTCTTCCAATTCCGGTTTCAAAACCGACGCATTTATAACATCTCTAGCAAAACTTTGCAAATCATTTTGTGAATCAGAAGAAAAAACATTATCATGTATATTACCCGAAAAAACAACACTTTTTCCACTATTAAAAGCAACATTATTACCAAAACTGCCATTACCAGATAATTTTGAAGAAATCACAGAATTCACTGGTACTTGTGCAATTGAACCGCCAGAAACAGTCGCCATCGGAGGATTTACATAATAAATACCATTATTCTGATTTTTTTGAACATTTGCAATACGCACAGGCACAATAAGAGCAACAAAAACAGCAGCAGCCGCTCCAATAAAATAAACAAAATTGTATTTTTGCTTTCGTTCGTTTTCGAAAGAATTCTTGCGATAGGACATCTTAATCTGCAATCTGTCAAAACTTTCATCAACATAATGACTGTCAGGACAAACACTCGCAGCATCCTGTCTGAGCAAAGAAGAAACACCTTTCAAAAGATTTAACTTCTTCTGACAATCAGGACAATTCTTTACATGAGCTTCGTAATTATTTTTGTAATCAACAGGCAATTCATTATCTAAATAAATAGAATGAATATCATCACTGGGGCAAAAAGACATTATCTTCTCCTATCAATTTAACAAGCTGTTCCCTAGCTCTAAAAATCCGAACTTTAACATTTCCTTCGGTAATCCCCAAAACCTTCCCAATCTCCTTGTAATTCAAATCAGCATATTCACGAAGCAACAGAACATCCTGAAGATTCTTTGGAAGTTTTTTTAGAGCTTCTCTTGCATTTTTAATAGATTCCACTTTGAGCAAATCAGTTTCACCCGACTCAGCTTTTCTGTGGTCCTCATACAAAACTTTTTCGTAAGCTTTACGTTCTCTTTCCTTGCGTTTCACATAATTCAAAGATGCATTTTTTACCACACGAATCAGCCAATACTTAGCATCATTCAAAGACGGAAAAACAATAGCTTTTTCGTTAGCCTTTATAAGAGAATCATGCGCCAAATCTTCCGCCGCTTCTTCATCATTTACAATTTTAAACGATATTTTAAACAGCATCTGCATCGACGCATCATAAAGTTTTCTAAAGTCTGCAGGATTGCCGGCATTTAACGCAACCACCAATCCATCATCTTTCCCTTCCCCATTTATAAACACATAAAAATCCTAAAAGTTACAATTTCTTAAATTTTTGTTATAATTTTTTTCTGAAAAAACTACTGCCGTTTCCACGTAGGACCATTCGGTGTATCTATAATAACAACACCTTTAGAAGCCAAAAGGTTACGGATTTCATCAGCTCTTGCAAAATCTTTTGCTTTCTTAGCCTCAGTGCGTTCCTTCACAAGCGCATCAATTTCCGCAGCTTCAGGATCACCAGCATGAGAATCAACAGATTTTTCCAATTCTTTTTTTTGCTCTTCCAAAACGTCAAAAGCATTTTCAATAACGCTCAAACTCAAAACCTTATCCATCTTGAAAATTGCAGCAAGTGCATCACCAGCTTTCACACCGCCCTTTCCGTTCGACTCTTTCTGCATTGCAGCCATAGCAACAGGAGTAGCAAGGTCATTTTCCAAACCTTCACGGAATTTCGCATAGTTTTCGCCTTCATAAGGATTTGCATCAAGAATTTCAGCAAAGTTCTCAGGAGTCAGACCAAGTTTTTCCACATCATTTGCCTTTGCAATCAGTTTTGCAACACGACCATTCAAAGCCGCACGACCATTTTTAGCACTTTCCAAAGCTTCCAGACTAAAAACAAGCTGCTTTCGATAATGACCGCCCAGCAGGAAAAAACGATAGTCAAGCGGAGCAAATCCCTTATCCTTCAAACTGAAACCCTTCTCAGCAGGCAAACTAGTTTGCAAAGTGATAAAATGACCTTTAGATTTAGACATCTTGCCACCTTCCAAAATCAAAAATTCATTATGCAACCAATAATTAACCCAAGGACCTTTTGCACGCTCAACTTCATCAAAACTGCCTTCAGATTGCGCAATTTCATTTGTATGATGTACAGGCACATGGTCAATACCGCCAGTGTGAATATCAAAATGCTTGCCCAAATATTTCATACTCATAGCGGAACATTCAATATGCCAGCCAGGATAACCACGCCCCCAAGGAGAATCCCAAGTCATCGCCTGATCTTCAAATTTAGACTTAGTAAACCAAAGCACAAAGTCGCCAGGATTACGCTTATTTTCATCCACAACAACAACATTACGCTTGCCCGCACCTGCTTTAAGCTCATCCAAATTCAAATTCGCAAGTTTGCCATAATCAGGAAAAGTTGAAATATCAAAATAAAGATTACCGCCAGCCATATAAGTGTGCCCATTCGCTTCAATTTTTTTAATCAACTCAATCATTTCAGGAATATGTTCCGTCGCCTTACAAATTACATCAGGATGACGGATGTTCAAAGCATCAATATCATCCATAAAAGCCGCAGTATAAAATTTTGCAACCTCAAGCACAGACTCATGACGTTCCTGAGCAGACTTTTTCATCTTATCTTCGCCATCATCAGAATCGCCAGTCAAATGCCCAACATCCGTAATATTCATAACATGATTAACTTTATACCCCAGCATCGAAAGCGTTTTGTCAAGAACATCCAAAAAAACATACGCCCTCAAATTACCAATATGAGCATAATTATAAACAGTAGGACCGCACCCATAAAAACCACATTCACCAGGCTTTATAGGAACAAATTCCTGCATTTTTTTTCCCATCGTATTAAAAAGTTTCAAACTCATATATTCCTCACAAAAAAATATTAAAAATCATCAGGGCGAACCCTTCGGGCCGGGCTATTCGTGGTTCCGCTATCGCTCCAGCCTCCTCGCTCGCTTCACATACGTTTCGCTCGCTGTGGTGGCCGCTTCGCGCCACTACTATCCCTTTCGCTGTAAGCTCGCAGGCGGGTAGAGGGTTTACTTTATGCTTAGTTTATCACTTTTTACCTTTTGTGAAAATACCATATAAAAAGGGGACACACCTCAATTTTCATGAAATAAAATGAGGTCTGTCCCTGATTTAAATTTAATTCAAAAAGGGGACAGACCTCGTTTTAAACCAAATTTTCTTTCTAAGTTTTTTAGCGAAACGTTAAAATAACTCACGGCTCGTGCCAACATAATGAACATTGGAATTCCAATACTCAGCACGAGCAGGGACAGACCTTCATTTGTGACACAATTTTCCCGAGTTTTGGCAAAGTGTAGTATTGTTTATGAGTGGGTAAAAAAATAGCCAAAACTCACAGCACGTGCAAACGAAATGTCCGTTGGTATTAAAACTTCCAGCACGTGCAGGGACAGACCTTCAAGTTTTTGCAATTTTGAGGGGTTTTTAAGGGGGATTTTTTATCCCCCTTAGAAGAAGGGGTGGCGAGCAACGAAGTGCGAGACAGGGGAAGGCTTTCCCCTCTCTTTTATAAAATAGGGACAGTCCTTGAATTGTATATAAAATTTCTTTTGAGTTTTAGAGAAGCGTTAAAAAACTCGAGACTCGTGCAAACGAAACGTTCGTTGGTATTCCAGTTTTCAGCACAAGCCAGGGACAGACCTTCATTTGTGACACAATTTTCCCGAGTTTTGGCAAAGTGTAGTATTGTTTATGAGTGGGTAAAAAATTAGCCAAAACTCACAGCACGTGCAAACGAAATGTCCGTTGGAATTAAAACTTCCAGCACGTGCAGGGACAGACCTCGATTTTGCTGCTTAAGAATTCTGCAACAAGGTAACATTTTTCTTAATAAGTTCGCAACGCTGTTTTACGCAATCGCAAGTTCTGTGCGGATCTTGCGGTGTATTGAAAGTGTAATCCAGAATTTTTTCTACTGTTGTTGTTGCAACATGCATTCTTGTATCGCTTGAGGCATAATAAATAAAAATATTTCCGTCTTTTTCGATGGCGCCGTTTGTAAATACAACATTACTTACATCGCCAGTTCGTTCACTTCCAAGTGGCACAAGAAATACTCCACCAGGCTCTGCAATCACTTTGGAAGGGTCATCCAAAGCTGTAGCATAGACATACAAAACGTAACGTAAACCGTCAGCTGTATTGCGCACTCCATGAGAAATATGAATCCAACCTTTTGGAGTTTTGATAGGAGTTGCTCCAGCACCATTTTTTGATTCTGTAATAGTATGATAAATTCTTTTGGAAATGATTTTTTCTTCGTCGATTACAGCATTTGTAATGTCATCACAAAGTCCAAATCCAATTCCACCACCGCTACCAGTATTTATAAAATCGTCCATAGGTCTGGTATAAAATGCATATTTTCCATTAACAAATTCTGGATGAAGGCAAACATTTCTTTGTTGTGGGGAATGTTTTGTGATGAGATTTGGAAGGCGTTCCCAATTTTCTAAATCTTTTGTGCGGACAATTCCAGCCGCAGCAACCGCAGCACTCAAATCTGGGTTATTTTTATCTTTTGATTCAGAACAGAACACTCCGTAAATCCATCCGTCTTCATGCTGTGTTAATCTCATATCATAAACATTTGTTTCTTCAAGGCAAGTATCTGGCAAAATGACAGGATAATCACGAAAACGAAAATTATCAATTCCATTTGGACTTTCTGCCACAGCAAAGAATGATTTTCTGTCATTTCCTTCCACGCGACAAACAAGACAATATTTTCCATTCAAATAAATTGCACCAGAATTGAAAACACAATTTACACCAAGTCGTTCCATAAAAAATGGATTTGTTTCTTGATTTAAATCAAAACGCCAGGTTAAAGGAATGCTATCTCTTGTAAGGATAGGGTTTTCGTAACGGTCATAAACGCCATTGAAAAACTCTTGATTTATTTTGTTTTTTTTAGAAAGAAAAATTTCTTGTTTTTTAAGCATTTCGTAATATTTTGGATGAATCATAATTTCTCCTGTTAATCTTTAAGTTTGCAACTCTTACTTCTGATAAGATAAAATCGCACAATTTTAGTGATTTTTTCTTATTCTTCGATAAAGTAATTCAAGATTATATTTTTTTAATTTAATAACTTTATTTTACTTTATTATTACCTAATTAACAAGTAATTTTTATGATTTTTATATATATTTTTCCAAATATACGTCACTTTTTTACCTACCTAAATAAAAAAGGCAGATACCACATAATCATGATATCTGCCTTCACACACTTATTTGTTGTTTTTTATACTATCTGTTCAAGAACATCTACAACATCTTTATCATACAGATTTTCCTGTTCGCGCAATGCTGCAACTGCCGATTCTTTATCCATTGCTCCGCGATAAGAACGACGGCTCGAAAGCGAAACATAACTTTCTGCCACGCGAATAAGTCTTGCAATCTGTGGAATTTCATCACCTTTTAATCCTTTTGGATATCCTGTTCCATCAATGTTTTCGTGATGTTTCATAGCGGCATCTTCAAAAACACTCCAATATTTTTTAGGAACAAAATTTAAATATTTTTCTGCAAGATTTACATGTTCTTTCATAGCCTCTTTTTCTTCATCAGAAAGAGTTGTTGAAGAAAGCAAATCAGGGTCAATTCCCAAAAATCCTGCATCATAAATCATTGCAGCGCAGAAATTAAGCATTGCAAGTCCTTGTGGCAATCCCAATTGAATAGAAAGTTTGTAAACAATTTCGCTAACATTTTTGGAATTGTTTTTGCGGCCAGTTGCTGAGTCAATTTTTTGTCCTATTTCTTCGCATTTTATGGCAAGTTGCTTAAGTTCTTCTTCATCTTCTTCGGTATATGGAACGTCTGGCAATGCTTGAGCTGGAGCCCATGTCGACGAACCTGCAATGCGCAAATTTCCCTGACCATACAAATCTACTGCACCGCCAAGCATGATGCGGTTTGTCTGGTTTTGAGTTGCGGCAAGCATTTTGAATGCCTGAACATATTGTTCCTGTTGGATTTTCTGCTGCTTTATGCCATGACGCACAATCACGATGATTAAAAGTACCACTATCAAAATGATGATGGCTATGCCGATTACAGCGAATGCAATCACTTTTGTGGAACGTTTCTGTTCCTTTGCTGATTCAGTGAAAGCAGTGCCCATATCTTTCAAACCAGTTTCCAAAGCATTTTTGAATTCTGCCTGAGTTGTTTTTGCAGCTTCGGCCTGTTGTTTTATAGCTTCAGCCTGATCTTTCATAGCTTGTGCCTGTGCTTCCATTGATTCTTGCTGAGCTTCGAAACGTTCTTTTTCTATTTGTCGTTGTGCTTCTAAATCAGCTTTTTCAGCAGCTTTTTCAAGATTTATTTGCTCAGTTTCAATTTGCTTAATCAGTTTTTTGATTTTTGTATTTTCGACATTCGGATATTTTTCCAAATTCATCTGAATATCGATAAACGCCATATCATCATATTTTTCCAAAAGATTCTGAAGTTTTACAGAATAAACTGTTTGAGCAAAATACAAAACATTTGCCTGTGATTCTTTGTCTTTTGCAACTGCAAGCGCCTGATTTACATATTTATAAGCATCTTCTATATTATTTTCTTCAAATGCTTCATTTGCTTTGTCAAGAAAACGCACAGACAAATCTGTTGTTGCTGCAAATAATGTTACAGTACATGCCACAAAAACGATAGAAATAATGATTTTTTTACAATTATTTAACAACATTTTCCACTCCAACTGCAAAAATTAAACTGGCTCTGTTTTCAAAGCCATCTTTTTTTACAAAAATTTTATCCCTCAAACCGATATTCAAATTCAATGCAACTTCCTCAATGCTGGCAAAAGCAAACTCAAGATTCATATTCACGCCCATTGCAAAACTTAAATCTGATTGAGCAAACAGATGTCCGGCATACCAATCAGCTCCAATATCCAGATTTGCAAAAGGAAGTTTTATTTTCTGGAAATTTACGCCAATAATTGGAGTAAATAAACTATTGGCAACAGAAACTGTATTCAAAGCTTTTGAATTTTTTCCAGTGTATATACTCCCAAATCCAAGTCGGAAAAACAAGTTCTTTGAAATTTCACCAGTAGCAAACTTCAACAAACCTTCGATTTCGCCAAATACCGGAATGATGTTTTCTTTTTCCTTAGTAAACGAAAGAAAATGTCCGTCAGCAAAAACATCACCACCAAAAATCACATCATTTGGGAAAGTATATTCATATCGTCCAGAAAGAGAGACACCGTACTGTAAATTATTCAAACCTGAAGTACTTTCCATAAGCCATGCAAAATCAATAATTCCCAAAATAGCCTTCCAACTATAACTTGAAAGTTTTGTTTCTTTACCAGAAATGTAAACTGATTTTCCTGTATCGGTTTTTGAAGTGGAAACATACTTTTTATCTACATTCACACGCTGTTTTTCCTTTTCCATCTCAATTCTGGCAAGTTCAAGCTGACGTTTCTGTTCCAGTTCCGCTTCATACTTTTTCTGCACTTCATAAGCTTCAGAAATGATAGAATACATTTCAACTGCCTGCTCGTTGTCCAAGTTGTTTTCTATAACGATGATGATTGCAGTCATGGCAAAATCATAATCATTGTTTACAATCAGGCGACGAATCTTTTTTTCTGTATAATTTTCAATCAGATAATAATTTTTATCCTGACTATTATCTGACAGAACATTGTTCAGCGCATTTTCAGACTTTTCCAGAAAAATCTTATCAAGCTGTTTGTAAATCTTGCTTATATATTCATCAACCGCAAACAAAGAAACTGATGCGAACAAAAAGATTATGACAGAGAAAAAAGTTTTTATTCTTCTATTAATAATATTAATCATAACTAATATCACCAGCCTTTTTTTAGAAGATATTTGTTCTAACACCGACTGCAATCTGCGGAATTAAGTTTTTAATATCTACAGTACTTGAAACGTCCGTTGGAATGAACCACAATGCCGCTTCTGTGTAAAGTGCAAACGAACTGAACATTTTTACATTCTGAAGTTTGATTTTTGGGAATTCTATCTGCGCAATCAAAGAAGATAAAATCTGAGGTTTGCCACTGTTTGTTTCAGAGAATCTTGAAAAATCACAACCAACTGCAAAATCTGCATAAAGCCAATCCCAATCATGACCAAAGAAATAACTGAATGGAATTTCTGCAATGTTAGCTAGAATTTTTAGACTAATGATATCTCCACCATATCGAAGTTTTGATAAATCTACCCCCAGCAGATTTGAAACAGAATCACGCTGTGCCTGTGTAAACTGACCATAAGAGAACTGAACTTTTACAACATCATCAAAGAAAGTAAGTCCAGCACCAACTGAATAAAGCGAAGCACCCCAAAGTTTGAAATCAAAATAAAGTCCCTGAATGAAAGATGGAACTTCATAAGACGACTTGTCTCCTTTTCGGAATGTAACTGTTACGTCTTCAAGTTTTACGTCATCATTTGACAAACCTGACACTTTTAATGACTGATTATAGCGTCCGCCGATTGAAGGTGAAATCAGTTTTACAGTAGGACGAGTGTTATCTATCTGAATAATTGTTCTTGTGATGGCAGTTTCACCGTTTTTCATCGTTGCTTTGATAAGGAAGAAATGGTAGCCTTCTGGAATATCTTGGTTTTCAATGCGGTACATCCATTTTTCATTATTTGAAAGCAGCTGGAATGTTTTTCCATTGTCAAAACTGAGTTCAATTTTTTCAACTTTTTTTGCGGCAACAGCAGCTTTAAACTCTGCTGTAACTTCCTTTGTATTGGAAAGTAAAAGTTCATCTTCGCTAATCGAATATCCTGCCTGACCTCTGATGTAAGGACGGTTTGTGGCAAAATCTCCGTATGTGAAATTATCAATTACTACCCAAGGACCAGTAGAAGAATAAGTGATTGTCTGTTCGCGCGATGGAATTTCTTTTCCATTAGAAAGAAGTGTGTCTACGCGATAAGTATGTGTTCCTTCTTCCATATTCTCAGGTCCCATATCAAATTTAAAGAAACCACAATCTGACAGATAAGTTTCATCCACAAATTTTCCATCAACATAAAGTTTGAGAGAATTAATTTCAAATTCAGCGGAAGCCTGGCCATAAATCGTGAATCTTCCGTTTTTATGTTCACCGTTCAAAGGATAAAGAATATCAACAGTTGCAGGATCACGATTTTTTTCAAGATGTATATTTCGGCTTACATTTGTGACGTTTCCAGCTTTATCTTTACCAGTAAGTTCGATATTGTAAAAGCCGTCAGCTAAATCTTTAATATCAATTGTTTCACCAATAATTCTGTCAATTTTGATTTTTTTAACAACATCAATGCCATTTCTTCCAAGGTTTCTGATTGTAACGTACAAATCTGTTACTTCAACATTATCATAAGTATATCCTGAGAAGAATAATTCTCCAGACGTAATTGAATCGTCCAAAGGAAGTTCCAGTTTGATGTCAGGAGCGTTGTTGTCAATATTTATCAAACTTGAATACAAACCTTGAATACCGTAATTGTCCGTAATTTTCAAGAATACAACTTGAGTTCCACCTGGAATTGCTCTTGTATCAACAACATATTTCCATTCGGTTGTTCCTTCTGCATCATTATATGTAATTCCGTTATCTAAAGAAATTTGAACATTTTTTATGCCGTTTTTATCGCTTGCCCAACCTGAAATTGTTACAATTTGGCGAACGGAAGTGTCAATTGTAGGTTTTTCAACTGCTCCTTTTGGTTCTTCCAGCGAAATTCTGAAAGTTTTTGAAACTTCAAGACCTTTTACGCCGTTTATGTCAACTGCATAAACTGTAACAGTGTGTTCGTTGTCTGTCATAGTATCCAATGGAACATCAATAGAGAAACTTGTGTTCAAAGCGTATTCCGCAGAAGGATTATAAGCCTTGTAAACTTCTTTTGTAGAAACCTGTTTATATTCTCCATCATCAATTTTATAGAAAATGGAAGATTCACCATCATCATCATAAACAACACCAGAAATGGTAAAATCACGAGTGATTACCTGCATTTCTTCTGGTACATGGATTTCTGCTCGAGGTAAATCTGATTCGCTGTCTATGCTGAAATTCCATGCTTCTATAACAGTCTGATTTCCTGCATCATCTTTGAAAACAAAAGACATGGCATCATCGATTGGAGCTTCTTTTGTACCGATGTACATTGAAATCAAAGGCTGCAACGGAATTTCCAGTTTTTCAGATTTTCCGTTCACCAGTGGTGTTACATAATCAGCTGATGCAAGGAATGCGTTATCTTTTACATCAAAAACAATCAGGTTTTCACCATTTACAACATCAATATCAAGAGGAACAACAACACTTGCTTCTGGCGGAGTCACATCTTTATATCCGGCTGTTCTAAAGTAAACAGATTTTCCCGAAATGTCAGTTGCACGAATATCAATTGGAATTAAACCGTCTTCTATAGAAGAAATGTCGATTGTATTTTTGTAAGTTACTCCAAGATTTCCTGCTTTTCCAGAAGGAAGTTCAAATTTTTCCCAATTTTCACCATAATCTATAGAATATTCAACACTGCGAATTCCAAGAGAATGAGCTGCAGTTCCAGAAAGTGAAAGCGAATTGTTTAGCCAATCATGCAAAACAGGAGCAACTAGTACAACATCTGCCTGTGTATTATTTACAATTACATTAATCGGTTTGGATGTATAAGTATCGCCAAAACGGTCTGTAAACGTAACCGTAACATCCTGATAAATGCCGTCTTTTTCACCTTTGAGAGTAATCAGTTTTCCTTTAGTCTGCAAAGACAAACCAGAAGCAGCTTTTCCGTTTATTGTCGCATAAACAGGTTCTTTTACATTTGCATAATAATAAAATTCTGACTGACTATCAAAAGCATAAGCATTCTGAATTTCATCGTAAGCAAGATTTGCTTGTGGCATTGCAAAAATTTCTTCGCCATCATTTACAATATTTTGCTCATTTGGGCGAACAACTATGACATCACCTTTTAAGGTCTGTTCCAAAGAACCAGCTTTTACAGTTACTTGAAGATGATTTACCCTTGAAGGCAAATTCAAAACTGGAATTTCAGCAGTCCATCGCAAAGGTTCATCGGCTGAAGGCTTGATGATTTTGGCAGCACCTTTTTGACTCACGTTTCCGCCAGGAATTTCATCACCGCTAAATTCATAATTTACAGAAGAAACTGGTACGCTTGAGTCAATATAAACGGTGACTGTACTTCCAGTTTTTGCCATATATTCCAATTCTACAGGAAGACCGCTCAAATATTGTTCACCATTTACAAGCGCAATTGCTGCAGTCAAAACAGGCTGTTTTTGTGCGGAATATTTTCCCTGCAAAAGTTTTTCAGTTTCTACGACAGTTACATCCCAAGTGCAGTCATTTTTTCCTTCATTCATCTGGGCGCGTTCGAAAGTCTGGAAATTTCTGTCAAGTTCTCCCTGATAAATTCCAAGCGCATAAACATCAAATGCATCTACCCAAGTAATGACAGGAGCTTTTGGCGCCGGCATTTTGCCGTTTTGTTCTTCAATTTCAGGAATCATGCTGATTGCAACAGCCTTTGCAGATTTATTTCCTGCTTCACTCTGCGCAATAATTTCAACAACATACATTCCGTTTTCGAAATATAAAGTGTCTATATCGATTGTAAAATCTCCGTTTGGCATCAATGAAACAGATTCGAATTCTTCAGGAATTTCAGGTGGCATAACTTTAGAAATTACACCTTTATCAATAGAAATCAAAACAGGAATGACTCTGTACTGCACAGATTCAAGTTTTGTGCGACAGGTTGCACGACCTTTTATCGTAATTTGACCATCGCGTCCGTCAAGTGCCAAATCTTCTGAATAATCTTCGATATTTAGCTGTGGAATTTCTTTGTCATTTTTGATTCTGAGTGTACGTGATTCCGCAATTTTTCCTTTTGTTGTTTTTACACGCACGATAAAATCATTTGAAATACCAATTTCGTTTTGGTCAATATTCAGTTTTATCTGATTTCCTTCGAGTTGTGCAGCTACAAAAGCTGATGGAGGAACTATTTCAACACTTTGAGCATCCGCACCAAGCAGATAACCAGAAGGCATAAACTCAAAATTCGGAATGATTGTACCGTCTTCACCGACTGTGCTGTCATCAAAAACAACAATCGGGTCATCATTTTTCACAACACTTGTATTTGTAATGTATAAAAGCGCATTATATTTTGTTTCACGACCAATTGTATCAGTTGCAGTAACTACATATTTTACAACACCTTTTGGACTGTCAAAATTTATAGGGAGAGAATTTGTGTAAGACGTAAGATTTTTCAAATCAACTTGATTTTCAGAATAACATTCGTCGTTCAAGTAAATCTGCGAAACAACTTTTGTAATTCCAATTCCTGAAGCAATGTTTACAGAAAAAACAGAACCGCTTTCAGGATGGATTTCCATGCCGTTCACAAAATCAACAGAATCTTTTCCAGAAGATACTTTTGGAGTTTCAAAAACAGGAGCAATTCCTTTGGAAACAAAGTTTATAACAAAAGGATTTCCTTCCACATCATTCACATCAATGCCAATAACAGTCACTTTGTGATTTCCAGCGGATAATTCTGAGGCGGCACACAAATCAAGATAGAAAACACCTTTAGTTTCCTGGAGAACAGGCTCATCTCCATCAAACTGGATTTTTACAGCCTTGAGAGCATCATCATCAGAAGCAATACCGCGGACAAAGAGTCTTCCATCATCAGTAAAAACCTGACCTTCTACTGGTTCTGTAATTTTTACAACAGGTTTGTCATTTTCTTGATTTAAAAGAATGTTTCTTGGAACATCTACAATGTTTCCTGCTCGGTCTACAGCATGAATTATAAATTTTTGCGACTTTTCTTTGATGTTGCGAGTATCGAGAGTAACAGCCCAATATGGATTACCAGGAATAAGTTCAAAAACTCCAGATTCAGTACCGAAAGACCATGAAAGCTCAGTCACACCAATTGTATCTTTTGCAAATCCTGCAACAGTGAAAATGCCATTCATTGTCTGATCTGCAGTTGGAGAAATAATCTGCACATCAGGTTTTGTATTATCAATAAAATAAAGAAATGAATAATAACCAACAGAAGTTGCTTTATCTATGGCTTTGAACCACAAAACAGAAGGTCCGTCTGCGAATTTTTTTGTATCTATATTTACCGAGAATGAACAAATGTCACCAGTTTTATTTGGACTGATTTTTACAGGAACGAAGTTTTCGCCATTGTCAGTTGAATAGTAAAGTTCTTTTATTCCGTTACCATCCGAAACTATACCATCAAATTTAACATTGCCAGAAACAAGCACACCCATGCTTTTGTCTTGAATTTCAGTTACAGGTTGTTTGCGGTCAAGCTGCCAAGTCAAAACAACAGGCTTGCTTTCAACTGGAATTTCATTTATATCATAACCAAGAACTTTGATTGTGTGTGGACCTTCGTCCAAATCATTTGTATCAAGATAATAAGACCAAAATTCTTTACCTTCTGCCGTTACTCGTTTTTCAATTTCGGTGCCTTCATCAAGAATGAGTTCAACTTTTGAAACACCGTCATCATCAACACAAGTACCGACAATGTTCAAGTTTCCTACGACACGCATTCCAGAATAAGGGTTTGTGATGCCGCAAATTGGTAAATCGGAATTCGGATCAACCCAAATATTGTGCGGACCTTCCACATAAACATTTCCGCCCAAGTCTTTGGCTGTAATCATAATGTTGTATTTTCCAGCCTTTTTTGATTCCAAATCAATTTCTTCTTGCCAACTGTTCAAATTTGAAACTTCAACATCCTCAATATCGGCTTTACCATGAGCAAAAACAGGTGTAAAAATTGTAAAGAGCAAAGTCAATGTAAGTAATTTTTTTTGAATTCTTAACATTCATTTCTCCAAGAATAATAATACTTTTTAAATATCGGCATAAACTTCTCAAACATTGAACAAATTCAAACACCGTACCAATTATTTTACAACGATTTTCAGTTAATTGCAAAATTTTTGTAAAATGGGGTACGACCTTGTGTAATCAGTTGTAATACAGCAAAAATGTTTTTAACTGCACAGCGCACCGAGCGTGGAGCCACCGCCTGTGGCGGGTCTGAAAGACCGAAGCGATAGCGGAGTGGCGAAAGGCGACTGACTAACTGAATTTTGCTAATAAGTTGATGAAAAACCTATGTCGAATATAAAAGGAATTGTGTTTTTTTGAAGAAGTGACTGTCTCAACGAGTAAGCTGCCTGCAAGTATATTGTTGTTTTTGCATTTGATTTTGCGAGTCCTCCAAGATTTGGCGTGATTGACCACGAACCTTTTACATAAACTGAATCCAACAAATAACATTTACCTTGAAAAATTTGAGTTATTGTTGTGTCGAAATTTCGATAATCTTCCAGATTTGAAAGTGTGCGTTTTGTTCCTGTTGCTAATGAAGCTCGGTATCCTGCAGAAATGGCAAAGTCATTCATGTAAACTGCCTGTAAAATTGGAATTGCCTTTTGTATTTCTGAAGCAAACAATATCACTTCGAGTTTTGTGTCGAAAAATGATTTGCCGAAATCTGTGTAATTTGTTTTGCTTAAATAATCTGGCTCAATCGGAAAAAGTGAGAAGGCAAGTTTTGACGGAAAATTTGTCGTTTTTCCATAAACAGAACTGTAAGGCATCAGATGAGGAATATAAAGTTCTAAATCTTGTTTGATTTGGATTGCGTTGACATATTCGAGTGGAGACTGACTTAAATCGCTGTCATATCGGTATCCTATTCCAAGTGTGTACGCAACGCCTTTTTTTTCGTAACGCCCCGAACCTGCTTTTCTAATGGAAGAAAATGTTGCAGAAAAAGCGTCTGAAAGTGAATAAAAAATTTTATCTTCAAAATAGATTGAATTGTATATTTTTTTTGTTTGGAAATCCAAAAGATATTGAAGATTATTTTGACGACCGATTTTTGCTCCTGTTTGATTTGCAAATGACAGTGAACTGTTGTTTCCAACTTCCAGATTTATTTGAAAAGTTAGCAAAGCGGAACTGTTTTTCCAGCCTTTTCCATCGAATTCTGTTTTGAAATCCCAATTGCTCTGAAAGAGTTTTGAAATTGTTGCGTTTTGTCCTGTAAACTCAAAACCAAAACTTTTTTGAATTATATCCCAACCAAATGTCGATGTGTATAAACTTGTAGCACCGTCTGTCCATGGATTTGATGTAATAAATGTAAAACCTGGAAAATATCCTGAGATTTCTGTTAAACCTGCATTACATCCAAAACTATCGGGAACAAAACTTGTAAATGGAATAAAAATTCCCTGCAAATAATATTTTATCGGATTGAACTTTTTTTCAGGAAAATTTTGTGTGGGATGGTCATTGTCTTTTTGCGATGCAAATGTCATATTATTTTGTTGATTTTCAAAATCTTTCTTTTCAAGCTGAAGAATGTTTTTATTATCTGCATGATTTAGTGACAGAACTGTATCATTTTTGCAATATAATTGTGTTGTTCCAGTTGCTTCGAAATATTCTTTAATTGATGGAATTTTCATAATTCTGGAAAACTGATAAAACTGTCCGATAAAAACCGTTTCTTTGCCGAAAGAAACTGGATTAAAAATTCCACCAGATATATCACCAGATTTGTTATCATTTTTGTTCCGATATTTCTCACTCAAAGAGCCGCTAAGTGTGTATTTTTTTTCACCAGGTTCGAACTGTCCAAAACGTGGCATTGTTCCAGGGAAAGTCCAGCTATAATAAAATGTATTATCTTCTTTGTTATAAGAAAGAGAACGTATTCTCATTTTTTCTTCCGGCAACGGATATTGTGTAAATTCTTCTTTTGCAAACGAATATGTCATTATTGAATAATTCAGTTTATTTTTCAAAATGAATGCAAATTCTCCTTCATTTGTTTGAATAAAATTTGAAACATTCACATTCAAAGGTAATTCTATCTGAACAAAAAAATCTGTACTTTTTATGTTGCCTGGAGAATTTAATGCAATTTCTTCTATATAAATAGAATTTGTTGGTGAATTATATTTTGTAGAAACCAGAAAATATTTTTCTTGATTTTTTATGATAGCACTTTCTTTGATACTTTTTGTTCGTACTGTAAAGAATTTTTTTTGATTTATGTCATAGATTTTTGTCCGCGCTCTTTCACCATTTGAATTTTCAGATAAATATGAAACTGTTACAAATCTGCCGTCATCGGATAAATTAATATTCTGGGCATTTTTTATCTGAAAAAGCATTTTTGGTTTATTGATGATGTTTATTTTATCAGATTTTGATTTAATATCTGCTTTTTGATTTTGCGAAATTTCATACTTTTTCAAAATTCCAGACTCTTCCTGCGAAATCTCAGACTGATTGTTTTGATTTTCATTTATTTCATTTTGCAAAGTCGATTTGGAAACATAAAAAACTCTTCCTCCATAATTATCAAGCCATGCTATTGCATTTTGTGATTGTGTGAGTGAAGAAATGTATGAACCTGTTTTATTTTGTCTTGAAAAAACATCACTTTGTGAAGTAAAAAAATCTTGAATAAGTCCAGTTTCCAAAGGATTTGATGATATTTCTGGAACTGGATAGTCTTTTTCAAATTTTTTCCATGCATCTTTGAGTTTTATTCCATAAACTTTTTTAAAAGCAATTCCCACCGTGAAAGCTTTTAAATTAACCAGTTTATACCAGAATTCCGCATATTTTTTCATGCCGAATTTCTGCTGAAGCCACTGATGAAAAGCTCCGTTGAAATAATAAAACGAACCGGCTGGATATTTATCTCTTGCACCCATTACATCATAATATGAAGGAAATTGATTTTCAATTTTTGCCTGTTTGACCATATGTTTTGCGAACTCGTCGTTTAATCTTCCTTCGCCTTCTGCACTTTCACTTGTAACGGTAGCACCTTCTGCCATTCCCGATGAAATCCAAAGTGAAGCAGGAGTTATGCAATCACCAAAAATTGTTGAAACAACATTCCAAAACGGTGATTTCATATTATATGTTACAGCATGCGTCAACTCATGACGAAATGTTTGAATTAAAGTTTCTGAAAAAACAGACAAATCGCTTGAAATGGAAAATGAAGTGTCATAAATGACAATATGATTATAAGGTGCAGATGTCCAGAATGCGTTAAATGAATCCACTGCCGGAGTAAGGACAACCGGCATGGAAAATGAAGGTGTAAGTCCATATTGACCTGCAACTTCTAAGTAGATTTTATCAGCATTTTCATAAAGGATTTCAGCCGATTTTCTGCATTTTTCTGGATAGATTATTTCAAAATATTCTGTTTTAACTGCAAAAAGTTGATTTTTCTTGAAATCATCATTTTTTCTTGCAAAAAGAGAAAATGAGATTGAAATGAGAATCATCACTGCACTATAAAACCTTTTTGGAAAAATATTTTTCAATGTACTTTCCTGTTTTTAATTTTTCCACCTTATCATTTTTTTTACATCTGTGGGATTCTTTTTTGAGCATATTTTAAATATAAACTGCCAAGTGGCGCTGCAATTATTACGAATAGCACAGTTAAAATCACTAGCCCAAGTTGGTTTTTCGGCAGAATGAAAAATCCCAAAGCAATCATTATGGCAATCACAATAAAATCGAGCAACATTCCAGCAAGAGTATTTAGATTTTGTTTAAACGCTGCTACTGGATTTTCCCACAAAAGTTTTGGATTTGCAGTGTCAACAAATAAATCTATCAAAATTATTACTAGTGAACTTGCTATACTTATAATAATCGTGTAAATAATAGAAGAAAACAGTATTGAGAAACTAAACGGCATGCCAAGTAAAAAATATGCACTCAAAATAATCAGCAAAGTGATAACATCTGCAATCAAAATGTACAAAATTGCATGATAAAGTTTTACTTTTACAATCTGTTCGCTGCTAATCGGCATTGCCTTTAAGTCAAAAAGCGATTTTCCATCTCTGGAAAATGAAGTTATGGCAATCGAAGACATATTTCCGATGAAAACAACGATAATTGCAGCTCCAAGACTCAAATAATAATGTATCAAATTCATGTCTAATGTTTCAAGTTTGAGTTGTATTTCTGAAAGCAGTTGTGGAAGTTCCTGACGGATATTTTCCATTGCTGAAAAAAATCCAAAGAAAGTTCCAAAGAGTAAAAGAAATGGAAATAAGAACACCAAAAGCGGACCATTCACAAAAAATGATGGTTCTCGCAAAACCGTCTTAATATCACGCAAAAATAAAGATTTTATGACATTATTGGAATGCAAATCTTTTTTTATTGCGAATTTCAGTTTTTGAGTAGAAATTTTCTTTGTTTTTGTTTCAGAGAAACCGTTCAAAGTTTTGACATAAAGTCGCCCCAAAAGCGGAACAAAAACAAATAAAATAACTGCTGAAATAATAAGAAGTCCTAAAATTGGAATTATTTTTCCGTTTATCGCATCTGCAATAAAGTTTAAAACAGGAATTTTCGCAGAAACAGTTTGACTCAAACTTACAATTGGAGAAGCCATTTTTTCATAATCACCAGAACTGAAAGATAAACCTGTTATCGAAGAAAAAAATCCATAAAAACTACAAAAAATTATCAATAAAAAAACTGAAATACCAGACAAAATCTGTTTTTTACGTAAAATCGGAAAAAAATAAAGCGGAATGATGAGTAGAAAATAAATCAAAATGATGCAGAAAAGTGAAATTGCAATTCCTGCTGTTAAGATTCCAACATAAAGAAGAGGATTTCCTAAAATGCCTTGTTTATAAGCATAAATAAAGTTTGCTATCATAAAAAGAACGATGGCAAGTATTGCATCTGTCACAAATGAAACACCAAACTTTGCTCCAAAAAACTCAGCTGGCGTAATGGGCATGGAAAGAAACTGTTCTTCACCTGAATTTGAAAAATAATTAGATGCAACCGAAGTAATTCCAAAAAAAATCAACATTAAAAAGATAAAAATCACAGAAACTACAGGCATAAACTGAGGTTGCCCTGCCATTTCCAGAAAATTATAAGTTGAATACATTGTTAATGTAAACATGCCGCCAAAACAGCAGATTAGATACAAAAACAACAAACCAAAAAGTATTGTTTTTGCAATACCTTTTGCACCTTTTTTGAAACTGCCAAAGAAGTTTTCAAATGAAAATAGATTTGATGAAAAAATTTTGAAAAGCTTTAAAATCATAACTCACCTACCGCTTCACTTCCAATCAATTTCAGGAAAATGTTTTCAAGAGATTCGTTGTCTTTGCCATGCTGCTCTTTTAATTCTTCCATTGTTCCTGTAAAAATAAGTTTTCCATGATTTATGATGCCAATTCTGTCACAAATTTTTTCAGCTACTTCCATAACATGCGTAGAAAAAAATACAGTTTTTCCGGCAGCAGCACGTTCTTTCATTATTTCTTTGACGATGAATGCAGCTTCTGGATCAAGCCCTACCATAGGTTCATCCAAAATCCAATTTTCAGGGTCGGTAACAAGACTTGCAATCAAAAAAAGTTTTTGTTTCATTCCATGACTGAATGATGAAATCTTGTTTAAAAGCACATTGTTTAGACCAAAACGCTCACAAAGTTCTTCGATTCTTTGTTTGCGGACATCAGAAGATACTTTGTAAACATCTGCAATAAAATTCAAATATTCAATTGCTTTGAGTCGTGAAAAAGTTTCTGGATTGTCTGGTACAAATGCAAACTGTGTTTTTGCTTTCAAAGGATTGTCATGAAGCGAAATTCCGTTCAAATAGATATCACCTTCATCACTTGAAAGGATTCCTGTAATCATTTTGATAGTAGTTGTTTTTCCTGCTCCATTTGGGCCTAGAAAACCAAAAATCTCTCCGTTATTCACAGTCAAATTGATAGAATCAACAGCCTTTACACCTTTTTTAGTATAGATCTTAGAAACATTTTTTATTTCAAACATATTTTCTCCCATAAAAAGTCAAGAAGATTGTTTCAACAATCAATTGTCTTTTTACATTATTACAAAATGAAATGTGGAACAGTAGTTTATCATCAAGTTTGCAACGCAAATTTTTAGTAAGATAAAATCATGCGATTTTAGCGTTCTTTTTCTTACCACTAACTCTTTATCTCCCCATACATTTTAATAAAGAAAGTAATATTCAATCTCAACAAACAGTATAACATTTTTTTTATTTTTTTAAATCAAAAAAAATGAAGATTTATGATTTTTTTACCGAGGTCTGTCCCTGGCTCGTGCGGAGCATGGGAATACCAATGAACGTTATGTTTGCACGAGCCTCGAGTTTTTTTTTAACGCTGACGCTAAAAAACTCGGAAAACTAGGTCTCTACCTGACTCGTGCTGGATGCTGGAATACCAGCGCACATTTTGTTGACACGTGCTGAGAGTTTTGGCAGTTTTTTCACGAGACAGGAACATACTTTATTTAATGCTCACTTTTTTTGGGGGCTTGGGGGACTACCCCCAGGAGAAGGGGTAGCGGAAGACACGACTCGTGGCTGAAGCTAGGGGAAGGCTTTCCCCTCCTTGTTTAGTACTTCCTTTTTTTAAACAGGGACAGACCTCGAAAAAAAATGCTGTACTTTACTTGTATAAAAAAAAGAATAGTGTAATAATCGTTTTTATGACTATTGCTTTATTTTCAGACAGCTTCTTTCCTACAAAGTCGGGAGTAGTAACAGTTGTTGTTCAGTTGAGGGAACAACTTATTAAACTTGGACACAAAGTTCTGCTTGTCACGGTGGAAACAACCGAAGATTACAAATCAGACGATCCGCTTGTTTACCAGGCAAAATCTAAACCTCTTGGACTTGGAACGGATCAATTTATTGGTATCCCTTTTCTTCCGCATCTTTTAAGGTTTTTAAAAGAAAATAATGTTGATTTAATTCACTGTCATACGGAATTTGGCATTGGAGCGGCAGCAATCTACTGTTCAAAAAGGCTTCACATTCCAGCAATCTGCACAACGCACACTATGTGGACTGAGTTTTATAAATATTACGTACCTTTTGCTAAATTTATTTCTCCTAGACTTGTGACAAGGTTTATGAGAAATTTTTATAAACGTTTTAATGCTCTCATTGCTGTTTCTACAAAAGCAAAAAATTACACGAAAAACAAGAAAATGCTTCCGAAAATGCCGTCAGTTGTAATTCCAAACTCAATTGATAACTCACAGTTTGCTAAGACAAGCCTAACGGCACACGAAAAACAGAAGCTCAGAAAACAATATGGCATTAAAAATAAAGACGTTGTTCTGTTGTTTTTGGGACGTATTGCAGAGGAAAAACGAGTATATGAACTGTTGACAATCTGCAAACAAATTGTAAAAAAATGTGATAACTGTAAAGTTTTATTTGTAGGAAATGGACCTGCACACACTTCCTTGATAAATATGAGTTCTAAAGAAATTGATGAAGGAAAAATAATTTTCACTGGATTTGTAGAATGGCAAAAAGTTCACAATTTTTATGAAACAGCTGATATTTTTATTACTGCATCGCTCTCAGAAATGCATTCTATGACTATTTTGGAAGCTGAGCTTTCTTCTCTGCCAATTGTTGTGCGTGATGATGAAAGTTATTATGACTGTGTTTTCAACGGTCAAAATGGTTTTCTCTGCAAGACGGATGAAGAAATGCAGGAAAAAATTATCCAGTTGATTTACGATGAAAATAAGCGAAAAAATTTTGGTGCAAAAAGTTTAGAGATCACAAAAAATTTCACAATCCAAAAATATATGCAGAAAACGCTTTATGTCTACGAACAGGTCATCAAAAAATATCCTTCAAAAATCAATGATACTCAGATTATGAAAGAATTGGAAAAATTTTAAATGAAAAAAAATACACGGAAAAAGTTCCGTGTATTCAAACAGTCTCTACACTAGAAAATTGCAGATTATTGCATAATCAATTATTATAGAAACTTTTAGTTTATTCTGCAAAAAGTGGAGTTGAAAGATATTTATCTCCGTTGTCTGGCAGTAAAACTACAATATTTTTGCCTGCATTTTCAGGACGTTTTGCCACCTGAATTGCTGCGTAAACTGCAGCTCCTGCTGAAATGCCGAGTAAAAATCCTTCTTTTCTTGCTGTGAGTTTTCCATATTCAAATGCAGCTTCATTTTCCACTGGCAGAACTTCGTCATAAATTTTTGTATCCAAAACATCAGGAATGAAACCTGCTCCAATTCCCTGAATTTTGTGTGAACCTGCTTCGCCCTTACTCAAAACTGGTGATGTTGCTGGTTCTACAGCAATAATTTTTATATCTGGTTTTTGTGATTTCAAATATTTTCCAACACCTGTGATTGTTCCACCTGTTCCAACTCCAGCGATAAAATAATCTACTTTTCCGTCTGTGTCTTCCCAAATTTCTGGTCCTGTTGTTGCAATGTGTGCTGCAGGATTTGATGGATTTACAAACTGTCCTGCAATCCAACTGTTTGGAATTGTTTTTGCAAGTTCATCTGCTTTAGCGATAGCTCCTTTCATTCCTTTTGCACCTTCTGTCAGCACTAGTTCAGCGCCATAACCTTTCATAATCTGACGGCGTTCAACTGACATGGTTTCAGGCATAACGATGATGATTTTGTATCCTCTGGCTGCTGCAACTGAAGCTAGTCCGATTCCTGTATTTCCTGATGTTGGTTCGATGATTGTTGCTCCAGGTTTTAATGCTCCTGATTTTTCTGCTTCATCAATCATATTTTTTGCAATTCTGTCTTTTACACTTCCTGCCGGATTAAAATATTCCAGTTTTGCATAAATTTTTGCCTGAAGGTTAAACTCTTTTTCAAGGTGTGTGAGTTCCAAAAGTGGTGTGTGACCGATAAGTTGGTCTACTGATGTGTAAATTTTTGCCATTTTATTACCTCTTTTTATTTTATTCCGCGTGAGCGCTGGGAAGGGCGCCGAAGGCGGCCACCGCAACGAAAGAAGCTGCGGTATTTTTTTTGTTTTTTTGGAAGTTTCGCTTTTGTGCAGCTTCTGAAGTGAGGAGGCTGAGCGTTAGCGAACCCTGGACATAGCGACCCCCGAAGCGAATGCGAAGTGGGGGCACGCAATATTTCTTATTTTTTTACTTTATATTCTAAATTGAATCAAAAGCATTTTGTAAATCATCGATGATGTCTTCGTAATGTTCTGTTCCAATGCTCAGACGAATTGTGCTTTGCGAAATACCCTGGTCTGCAAGTTCTTCGTCGGAAAGCTGACTGTGAGTTGTCGTTGCAGGATGGATTACGAGTGATTTTACATCGGCAACATTGGCAAGCAAACTAAATATTTTCAGGTTATCGATAAACTTCCAGGCTGCTTCTTTTCCGCCTTTTATTTCAAATGTGAAGATTGAACCTCCGCCGTTTGGGAAATATTTTTGGTAAAGTTCATGGTCTGGATGGTCTGGAAGCGATGGATGGTTTACTTTTGCAACTTTTGGATGATTTTGCAGGAATTCCACAACTTTTTTTGTATTTTCTGCATGGCGGTCGAGTCTGAGTGAAAGTGTTTCTGTTCCCTGCAACAAAAGAAATGCATTAAACGGGCTGATTGCGGCGCCCTGGTCGCGCAAAAGGATTGCTCTGATATATGTGACAAATGCGGCTGGTCCTACTGCATCGGCAAAGCTTACTCCATGGTAACTTGGATTTGGAGCTGCAATATTTGGATATTTTCCTGATTTTTTCCAGTCGAATTTTCCTGAATCTACGATTATTCCGCCAAGTGTAGTTCCGTGTCCACCGATAAATTTTGTTGCTGAGTGTACTACGACATCTGCTCCGTGTTCAATCGGGCGGATAAAATATGGTGTTCCGAATGTATTGTCGATGACTACTGGGAGTCCGTGTTTGTGCGCAATTTCTGCAATTTTATCGATATCTGGAATATCGGCATTTGGATTTCCAAGTGTTTCAAGGTATATGGCTTTTGTATTCGGTTTGATTGCGTTTTCTACTTCTTCAAGGTTGTGTGCGTCTACAAATGTTGTTTCTACACCAAACTGCTTGAGTGTGTGTGCCAAAAGGTTATATGAACCGCCGTAGATTGTTTTTTGTGAAACTACGTGGTCGCCAGCTTGTGCGAGTGCCTGAATTGTATATGTGATTGCTGCTGCTCCTGAAGCAACTGCCAAAGCGGCAACTCCACCTTCCAAAGCGGCAATGCGTTTTTCCAGAACATCTTGTGTGGAATTTGTAAGTCTTCCATATATATTTCCTGCGTCTTTTAATCCGAAACGGTCTGCAGCATGTTGTGAATTATGAAAAACATAAGAGGTTGTCTGATAAATTGGAACTGCACGTGAATCTGTTGCAGGGTCAGCCTGTTCTTGTCCTACATGTAATTGTAATGTTTCAAAATGTAATTTTTTTGCCATATTTTCCTCCAATTAATTTAAAGTCAAGAAGATTGTTTCAATAACCGACTGACTTTTTTTACCTACCTTTTTACTAGGTTTTAATATTTTATAACACTTTATTACCTACTATGTCAATAGGTATTTAATTTTTTATGATTTTTTGTAATCATAAATTTGATTTTTTTAATATATAATATAATTTTTTTTACACCACCCTGTTTTCCTAGGAGTTGAAGAATCGATTATTTTATTATTTTCTCTGACTTTTTTTCCTATTTTTGTTTCCGATTCTTGAAAACTTTTTTCTGTAAGGCTACTTTCATCTTGAAATTTTATTAAATACCAGTTTTCTGTTTTTTTCAATATTTTTACTGGTGTTCCTGAATTCAAGTATGTTTTGTCTGACGCTTTTTCATCTGGAATTGAATGAACTGTTCCCCCAAGAAAAACTGCGTTTTTATTTTTTGCAAAAGAATTCACAAAAATAAATATATAAATCACAAAAACTACAAAATCTGTAATTAATAAAATTTTCTTTTTTTGTACTTTTTTTGCAATAATGATAAATGTAAATATGAACAATGCAGTTATTACTGAAAAAAGTAATAAAACTTTCTTTTGATGATTCGATTTGAGTTTTTTTGCTAATTTAAGGCATTCTTCGTCAGTTTTTTCGTTTGATGAAAGATTTTTTGATGAAGAATCAATTATCGTTTGTTTTTGTAATTCTAAGTCTTCGAAAGCGGCATCAAACATTGTAGTTCCTTTTTCTTTTAAATCTTCGTTTTGCTGAATTATTTCAATTACATAGTTATCTATTGTAATTATTTCTGTTTGATGTTGAAAGTCTTCAAACTGCATGGTAAATTTGGGAAATGCAGTCTTTCCTGTTTGCAGACAAATCATCTCAAAACTAGCAATGGGAATTAATTTTTCTGAATATTGTTCATTTTCAGTCTGATTGACATTATTTGCAAAATCAAACTTTTTTGTCTGTTTAAGAATTACATTTTTTGGTATTTCATAATCAAAATTTGATATGCTGTGCACATATTTTGCATAGATTGTGAATAAGAGTCTTTCATCATATTTTTTTTGATAGATGACTTCTGGTTTATTTATTTCTACTGATGATTCTTTGGTCAATTTTGCAGTAGTTTTTTCATCAAAAATAATATGGATTTCGGGGTTTTGTATGGAAAGATTTTTTGTTATGATGATTTTAGGAAATTTTACGTGTAGTTTTTGCGGATTCGAAGTGGATTTTCCATTTGGATAAAGCAAAAAAATGAAATCGTTTAACTCAAACTCTCCTGCATGGCTAAAATTCAACCAGACATTAATTAAAGTTCCATTTTTTTCCATTTTCCTAAACAAACGCAATTTTACACTTTCAGGTAAATCACTAGATTCGAGTTCAATTTCAGATGGATTTAGATTTTCGAGTTGTAATTCAAAATTTATATCTTCATTTTCGTAAAAATTTTGATTTTCTCCTGGCTGAAAATAAAATTCAGATGCATCGATTTCAAAATTTTGAGTCTGAGAAAAAACTTGTGTCAATGATATAAAAATCAAAACAATAATTATTAATAGTCGTCCGCAAGATTTGGTTTTTGATTCATTTCTGCGTTTTTCCATCGTTTTTTATCATTCTCCTTGATGTGTTTAAATATTTTTTCTTCAGCATCATTTTTAGTATTCTGATTTTTACTTGCAGGATTTACTTTACTTTCATTCTGGCGTGTTTTTGCTTGAATCATTTGAATTGACATTTCCATATTGATTTTTGCATCAGTTTTGGTGTTGTCAATTTTTATTGCCTGCTTGAAGTTTTCTGATGCTCCCTGAAAATCTCCGTTTTTATAACACATTATTCCTAGGTTATAATAAACTGAATATTTTAATTCTTCTGAAAGGTCATGCATCAACAAAACCTGATTATATTTTTCCAATGCAGCATCTTCCTCTGCCAACATAGAATAGGCAGTTCCCAAATTGTACAAAGCATATGGCAAAACTTTTTGATTCTTATTTTGTGAAGAATTTTCAACGGCTTTCATAAAACATACTGACGAATTTTGATATTTTTTTTGTTTGAAATATTGTGTTCCTTGTAGAATATTATATGTTTCGGAAGAACAACCTGTAAAAATCTGTAGAACAAATGAACTGTAGACGAAAAAAATGAATATTATAGAAGAAAATGATTTTTTTTCCATTTTTAATTTTTTGAAATAATCTTTTTTTTGTTTCTGAAAATTTCCTTCTGTCAAAATAAAGCTCAAACAGAACAAACAGAATGATATTATGAGAAAAAATTTAAATCTTTCTACAGGCTTTGATTCATATATTGTAATAACATTATCTTTGTCAGTTTTTTTAAGATTTGATAAAACTTTGGTTGCTGAAGATTTTTCCTGCGAGTTTATGTAGAATATTTCTGATTTTCTTCTATATAATTGTTGTTTTTCCATTATTTTAGCAATCAAAAGTTCAATTTCTTTCTGTCGTAAAGATGTTTCTATCATTGTTTTTCCATCACCTGCCAAAGTTTTTACAGGTTTTTCATTTCCAAATCCAATTATTACGACTGGAATTCCATCTTTCGTACACAGTTCCAGACTTTTTTGCAATTCTCCATCTGTTTCTTCACAATCTGTAAAAACCCATATTTGCCCAGCAGTATTAGTTGCTTTTTTTAAACTTTCTTTAGCCTTTATAATTCCTTTGCCAAGGCTTGTTCCAGGAACTGTCATTAGTTCAGGTGAAATCACATCTAGCAGTGATTCGATTAATGAAAAATCTTGTGTTAATGGAATTGCATTAATACCGTCACCTTTCGCTGCAATAACTGATATATTCACATCGGGCATTCTAGCCAACATTTTTTTTGCATAAACTGAAGCAGCTTCAAGTCTTGTTGAATTTTCAGGTCCATCTTTTGCCAACATGCTATATGAAATATCAAATACCATTGCAACACTGTTTCCACTTTTTTGCACTGGAGCCACATAAGTTCCCCATCTGATTCCAAGATAAGCCAAGAATACAAAGAAAAATGAAAACAATGATAAAATTTCGCGTAATAAAAGTTCTTTCTTATATTTGATAAGTTTTGTTTCTTTTAATATGAAATAACGGATGAAAAGAACAGCTAAAAAAATCAGAATTGCAAAAAATAACATTTTTTTATAAAGTTTGATGGTTTTGATTTCATAAACATAGCTTTGAACTGCACTCTCAATCACAATGACACTGCGCAAAACATCATTCAGTTCAGTTATTGTCTTGGTTTCGTAATAATGTCCTCCACCAATTTCTGCAATTCTTTTAAGGGACGCTGCATTAAAATCTGAATCTAAATATCCGGCATATTTTTTTCCAGTCAGCGGATCAACATATTCGATAGGCACTGTACCTTTAGAACCAATTCCTACTACATAGATAGAAATACCATTATCCGCAGCAAGTTTTGCAGCTGTTTCTGGATGAATTTCTCCAGCATTATTTTCGCCATCTGTTAATAAAACTATGCATTTTCTTGGAGCTTTTGAAGAAACCAGATGACAAACAGCTGTACTCACGCCATCCCCAATTGCTGAACCATTACCAAGTTGTCCGACTGAAATATTTTCCACCTTTTGTACAAAAAAATCAAAATCTGAAGTAACCGGAACTTCAACTGAAGCATTACTTCCCAAAGCTACAAGCCCAAATCTGCTTCCTTCACTTTGTTGTAAAAGAAAGAAAATTGATTTTTTGGAAGCATCTATTCTGGATTCATTATTCAAATCTTTTGCAGCCATAGATGGACTACAATCCATCACAAAAACGATATCTGTACCGAGTGATGTGTAAACTTTTTCCTGTTTTGAAATGACAGGATCGGCAAAGGCAAAAACGCATAAAATAAATCCAAAAATTGTAAGAATTCTAGAAAAAACTGCTAGAATTTGATGAATTTTTCCATGCCATTCGTAAGTTTTTCCATTCCAATCTGACAAAACTGCTGTAAACGTTATTTTTTTTAAAAACCCAAGTTTTCGAAGCAGGAAAAAGAGCGGAATGCAAAAAAGTAAAATCAGTCCGTAAGGATTTTGAAAATCAATCATCAGTCTGCTCCAAAATCTGAATTATTTTTTCAGTTGACTCAACAATTTTCTGTCTTTCATCTAGATTACAAATTCCTTTTCCACTGAAACGTATATAATCAGTTCTAATAAAAAAACTTACAAGTTTTGTAAAATTTTCCTGTTTTTCCTTAGAAAGTATATTTTGTGAGATAATAGAAAAAGCTGTTTCCATTTGTGATGTGACACAATTCGAAAACGGATAATCAAAATGAATCTGCAGATATTCCCGCATAATCTGCTGAAATTTTTCTGCAAAATCAATATCATTCAATTCTTTTTTTAAGACAATTTTCTGTAAAACTTTTAACGTTTTTGTTTTATTTTTTTTATTTCGATACTTAATTCTTTGATTTTTTATAAAAAATAGAATTTTTTTTCGTTTCACAAAAACTTGAATCATCAATAATACCAAAATAAGCAGTACAATGAGAAATCCAAAAACTTTGTAAGATGTGTTGGGTAAAAGCAAAGGGGACACACCTTCTTTCAAAGAAGAAGCATTTGTTTGTTCCACAATAGATACAATCTGTACAGGAGAAAAATCCAGTATTTCTCCAGCAATATTTATAGAAGGAAACTGTATTTTTCCGATTTTCCAAGGTGTAAAAGTAATCCGCAGCTGATAAAAATCCACTCCCGTCATTTCTAATTTTATCTGTAAAATATCAAATTCAGAAGACTCAATTGAATCTACAAAATCAGAAACATTTAATTCTACAAATCCATCTTTACTGTCTTCTATAAGTTTCTTTATTGCGGAACTGTTTGAATTAAAAGTGCATCTTAGTTCAGCGACATCACCAATAAAAACCTGCATTGGAACTAAGATTTGCTGTGACTTTGTTGCCATTATTTTCCCTTTTTTAACGCATTGTTTAAAACTTCAAGAGGTTCATCCTTGGTATTCATTACCACAGGAACAACGCCATGTTTTAAACAAAATTCTTTCCAATTTTGTAATCTCTGTTGATTATAATTCTGCCATTCTTTTTTAAACTTTTTTGATGATGTTGGTAAAACCATTTTTGCACTGCTTTCTGCATCTTGAAAAGCAACACTTCCAAGCTCAGGAAAATCATAATCAACAGAATCACAAAGTCTAAATGCAAGAACATCGTTTTTTTGAGCAAGAGCTATCATGGCTTTTTGCCATCCTTCTGAACGAAAATCAGAAAAAACGAAAACAAGTGATCTTTTTTTTAGAATTCGACATGCATTCACCAACGCAGAGTCCAAAACCGAACCTTTCACAAAACTTTCATTAGATTTAGAAAGTTTATTTAAAATAAGCATTGTTTGATTTTTATTAAACAACGGTTTCGTACAAAAAGTGATTTCTCTATCAAAAAAAATTGCTCCTATGGAACATGAATTCAATTCACATGCAATAGTAACCAGCGCAGAAGCTTCTTGAGCAACTTCAAATTTTGATTTTTGCTCATTTTTTATCATCATAGAAGCAGAATGATCCAAAATCAATAAAACTTGTAATTCTCTTTCTTCTTTAAAAATTTTGACAAACGCATGCCCCATTCTAGCTGTTACATTCCAATCTATTGTGCGGATATCATCACCACGAATATAATCGCGCACTCCCTCAAACTCAATTCCCTGCCCACGAAAAAGCGATCGAAAATTTCCTGTCTTCAAATTATCAGCCAATTCTCTAGCTAAAATTTTAAGATATGAGGCTTTTTTTACTAAACTTTCGCTATTTTTTAAAAAATCAGACATAAATTAAGGAATCGGTACAAAATCTAAAATTCGCGAAATAATTTCATCAGTCTGAATGTTATCTGCAGCTGCTTCATAAGATAAAACAATTCGATGACGCAAAACATTGCATGCCACAGCTTGTATATCTTCAGGCAAAACAAAATCACGACCTTCAAAAAGAGCTTTCACTTTTGCACATTTAGCCATAGCAATTCCAGCGCGAGGAGACGCTCCAAACTGAATGGCTCTTGTAATATCACTTGATTTCGAACTAAACATACTTGAGCTGGAAGAAAAACTTCCACTCAAAGTTGAATTATTTCCAAAAGCATTATTTGAACCAACTGAATGCCCTCCACGATTGTGTTTTTCCGAATTTGGACGAGTTACATTTAAAATCGAAACTATGTATTTTAATATTTTGTCATCTAAATTCACATTATCACTGGCTAAAACCATTAGTTTAAAATCTTCTGCTGAAATTACTTGATTTACTGCTATAGAAGATGCATTTCCACATGATTTTACAATTTTTATTTCATCATCAACAGATGGATAATCAATGATAAGTTTCATCAAAAAACGATCCAATTCTGCTTCAGGAAGATTATAAGTTCCTTCTTGTTCAATAGGATTCTGCGTTGCCAGCACAAAAAATGGTGAAGGTAATTCATATGTTTTTTCACCAATTGTTACATGATGTTCTTCCATGGCTTCGAGCATTGCAGATTGCACCTTTGCCGGAGCACGATTCACTTCATCAGCAAGAATAATATTAGAAAAAACAGGACCTTTTCTGACTGAAAAAGCGCCTTTATTTTGCTCGTAAATTAAAGTGCCCGTTATATCGGCTGGAAGCAAATCCGGAGTAAACTGAATTCTTTTATATTCAAGGCCAAGCATTTGAGCCACAGTTTTGACTGTAAGCGTTTTTGCAAGACCTGGAACTCCTTCCAAAAGAACGTGTCCGCCTGCAACAAAAGCAATTAAAATATCAGTGACAAGGTTTTCCTGACCAACCAGTCTTTTTTCAGCTTCATTTTTGAATTTTTCGACAATCTTTTTGATGTTTTCATTCATGATAAAATTAATTATATCACACTTAAAAATAAATAAAAAGGTAAAGACTTGGTGAAAATAAAGAGGAAAATGGGGACAGACCTGCCTCTGTCTGAACTTAGAGTTTGAAAATGGGGACAGACCTTGGTTTAAACTATTTATATTTTCGAGTTTTTAGCGTCAGCGTTAAAAAAACTCGCAGCACGTGCAAACATAACGTATGTTGGTGTGGAAACTTTCAGCACGAGCAGGGACAGACCTCAATTGAAAACTGGGGACACACCTGGTTTTTGCACCTGCTTTTTTGTTTGATTAACAAACTTTGAAAAAAGCTGTATATTATTTCGAAAGGAAAAATTATGTGCAAAAAATTAATTTGTGTAGAAAATTGCCGGATTGAGAACAACAAGGAAGTTTTTATCAAAAATCTGTCGTGGACGATGAGCGATGGCGAAGTTTGGCTTATAATTGGTCCAAATGGTGGCGGAAAAGCTGACTTTGTCAATGCCCTTTCAAACATTGGAAATCTTAAGTTTGTTCCGTCTTTACAATCAGAGAGTCTGTATTCAAATTATTTTGGTGACAGTGTAGAAATCGTCTCCCTTGAACGTGCCGCTCGTTTAATTCAGGAAGAACGCGAAAATGACGAAAGCGAATATATCGAAGGTGGAGTCGATATTGGCAGAACAGGACGTGTTTTTATTGCAGAAGGCGTGCTTGGTACTGTTAAAAAAAATACTCCCTTATCCAAAGAATTTTTAGAACTTGAACAAAACGAAGCTGTTAAAATCTGTGGTATTGAAAAAATTCTTGACCGCGGCATAAAATATATGTCTACTGGCGAAATCAGAAGAACTTTACTTGCCCGTGCATTGATTTCAGGGAAAAAACTACTTGTTTTATCCGACCCTTTTGCAGGACTTGATGTTCAAAGCCGCACTATTCTGCTTGATTTTTTCAATAATATCGCTCAAAAAATGTCCACATCTCAGAATAACGAAGAACTTTGTGCAAGTAAAAAATTTCCTTATATCATTCTTGCAATGGAACGCTGGCATGAAATTCCGTCTGCTGTCACAAATGTTCTTGAATTTTCGCATAAACAGGTAACTTTCTGTGGAAAAAAAACTGATTATGAAATGATTCTTGAAAAGCGCAAAATCGATGAAAAAAAATCTGAAGAAAAGGAAAAAGCTGCTTTTTCTGGCGCACTGAATCAAACCCTGCAGGAAACAAAAGTTTTGCAGCAAAATAACCAGCCCGCTGATGAAATTCTTGTACAGATGAACAACATAAATGTGGGCTGGGGTGATAATTGTGTTTTGAAAAATCTATCATGGGAACTCAAAAAAGGCGAACACTGGCTTGTGCGCGGACCAAATGGAAGCGGAAAAACTACTTTTCTGGAATTGATTACTGGGGATAACAAACAGGTTTTTTGTAACGATGTCCGTTTGTTTGGCAAAAAACGCGGAACTGGAGAATCCATCTGGGATATAAAAAAGCAACTAGGCATAGTTTCATACCGTCTTCATGTAGAATATAGAATGTTAGGTAACACAACTCTAGAAAACGTAATTATCAGTGGATTTCGTGATTCAATCGGTTTATATGAAGCTGCTACTGATGTGGAACGTGCTGCTGCCAAAAAATGGCTTGAACTCGGCGGTTTTCAGGGCAGAGAAAATAATACTTTTGGAAGTTTGAGTTATGGCGAGCAACGTGCCATTCTGATTTTGCGTTCAGCTGTCAAATGTCCAAAAATACTGATTTTGGATGAACCTTGTCATGGGCTTGACGAACAATATCGTAAAAAAATTCTTCAGCTTATGGAAGAAATTGCTCAAGGTGGCACGACAACTCTTCTTCACGTCACACATGACACCTCGGAAGTGCTGCCATGCGAAAAACACATTTTGGAATTCATTCCAAACCAAAATCCTATGTACAATATAATAAGTTAAATACCGTTTTTTTTATATTTTGATGGCTTTTGAGAGCATTTTCAGATGCATTTTTCAAATAAAAATTCCATTGCGTTTTAATGGTTTTTTCAGTAAATTAAAAGTATAAAAATTTAATGAGGTAGACTATGGCTGATCAAAAATTACTTGATACTGTAAAAGAAGCACTTGAAATGTTTAGACCACAACTTCAGGCTGATGGTGGTGATATGGAATTTGTTTGCATTGATGATGAAAATAAAGTCCACCTTAATTTGACTGGTGCCTGTGGAAGTTGTCCGATGGCTTTGATGACTTTAAAAATGGGAATTGAACGATATTTAAAAGATGCCTGCCCCGAAATTTCTGAAGTAGTTCAGGATAATGCTGTTGATTACGGCGAAATGGGAATGGATTTTTAATCTTATCAGACTGTTAAAAACTCAGTAATTTTGGGGGAAATATGAAAATTGAAAATGAAAAATGGGTTGCAATTCATTATACACTAAAAGATGATAATGGAAAGCAGCTTGACTCTTCTATTGGTGGCGTTCCACTTGGTTTCGTGTATGGAAGAGGATATTTAATTTCCGGGCTGGAAAAAGAACTTGCAGGCAAACAGGCTGGAGATAAGTTTTCTGCTGTAATTCAACCGGCTGAAGGCTATGGAGAATACGATTCCAGATTAATTATCGAAGTAGACAGAAAACAGTTTGAGTTTGACGGTGAACTTCAAATCGGAATGCAGTTTTCTGTTATGACTCCACAAGGTCCTTCTATTGTGCGCATTGTGGAAATTAACGGAGATAAAATCAAGATTGACGGGAACCATGAATTATCTGGAAAAGTTCTACACTTTGATGTAGAAGTTGTGGAAGTTCGTGATGCAACTGAAGAAGAACTGACACCACCTTCATGTGGAAGTGGCTGTGGTGGCGGATGCGGCGGTTGCGGAAGCGATTGCGGCGGAGACTGCTCAACAGGTTGTGGTGGCTGCGGCTGTAATTAATTATAAAAATAATTCAGGATAAAAAATTGGGAATTGTACTTTGTTTTCTGCCTTTGATGATAACACTGGTAATTTTTACTTTTGGTTTTAAATTAAATTTTTTTCATCAGATTATTGCTGTTTTGACAGGTCTTTTGACAGTAATTCCCATTTCTTTTATCCAGTTTTTTCTTCCTGACATTCCTTTTTTGCTCCAGTTTCCTTTGTGGCATACTTTGTTCAAATCCATTGTGATTTATGGATTTGTTGAAGAATTAATCAAAATGCTCATGACTTTTTTTCTGCCACATAAAAAAAATACAACTTTACAATTTTTGCTGCTTGTTTTTGTGATGGGAATTTCTTTGGGCTGTTTTGAATCTGTTGTTTATTTTTTAGATCACCTTCAAAAAGCAAATGCAAAAGGTGCACAATTGCTGTACAGTCATATTTTTATGCGCATTTTTACATCCGATATTATTCATTTGACTTGTGCCGGTTTGGGTGGACTTTTTGCAGTTTCCTGCCGCCAGAAAAAAACAAAAATTTCATTGTTTATTATTTCTGTGATGCTTCACGGTTTTTATGATTTTTTTGCCGGTTTTGCTAACTTTTTCAGATATTTTTCGATTATCGTGATTTTACTTGCTATTGCAGAATGCAGAATAAAATATTTAAGTTTAAAACAATCTTGATATTTCTGGGTGAAGAGAACTGACGGTTTAAACTGGACAAGCGATAGTAGTGGCGCACGAAGTGCGTTCCGTAGCGAAGCGGAGGAATGGAGCCGAAAGGCGGAACCACGAATAGCGCGGTTTTTGCCTGTACGCCTTGTGCGGGAAGGCAAAAATGGCCCGGGAAATAATTATGAAAAAACTTTCATTATTGTGGCTCATTGCTGGTTTTGAGCAACACTTTTTCTACTGTAAATAAACAATCTTGTAGTCACTGTGAAATGTAAATCCGATTTTTTGATATAAATTCTGAGCAGGAAGGTTTTTGGTTCTGACGAAAAGTGCAATGTTTTTGTGGGCTTGCAGGATTCTTTTGCACAAAGCCGAAACTGTGTGCGCTGCATATCCGTTCTGGCGAAATTGAAAAAGTGTGTAAACGCCGCCAATTTGTATCCAGTTTTTCCCTATGGCATTTGTATTTGCCTTTGAAACTATTTTATCATCTGAAATAAGAGCAAAACAAAGTTGATTCTTTAGAATCTGACGTAAATGCATGGAAACTTCTGCATCTGAAATTTTTTGACCGCGAACTGCAACTTCTTCCTGCAAATATTGTTTTTCTATTTCAAAAAGATTTTCCATGTCATTTTCTGTGCAGCGCATGATAAAATCGTCATTGTACAGATTTTGAGACGAAAATTTTGAATCAGTGGTAAAATGAGAAACATTGGGAAAAGACTGACTTTCATTTTGTGAGTTTTGATTATTTTGATGATTCTGATGATGAAGAACCATTAATTTATATTCGTTGATTTGTCTGACATTGATTTCATTAGTGAATGTTGAATCAGATTTTTCAAATAAATCACGTAAAACTGCAAGCATAAAATCTGTTCCCGCTTTTTCTCCACTTATTGTTTTGATGTTTATTTGATTTTTTGTAAGGATTTTGGAAAAAAGCAGTGTGAATTCTTTGTCATTTATTTTGGAAATGTCTTTGAAACAGTGAAAAAGTGAATTATTTAGATAAAAGACACCCAAAACATTTTGTAGGTCTGTCCCCTTTTTATCAAAGTAAGAGCCCGTTGAAACATTATGGAAGTCTGTCCCCCTTGACTCATCAAAAATAATGTAGATATTTTGAGAATGTTTCCGTACCAACTGCGATAAAAAAACGCACTCCTGCTCAACCGGCTGTAAATATAATTCCGCCAGAAAAAAAGTGCGCTCGTTTACAGGGATTATCTGCATTTTGTTAATTTCTGAAACTGTGAATTGGAGCTGGAATTCTTCCGCCGCGATTGATAAAATCTGCACAGCCAAAACTACTTACCGGCATTACAGGACAGCCACCTAAAAGGCCGCCGAATTCTACCCATTCACCAGCTTTTTTGCCAGGTGCAGGAATTAAACGGCAAGCTGTAGTTTTATTATTTACCATACCAATTGCAAATTCATCAGCAAGAATGCCAGAAATTGTAGTTGCAGGAGTATCGCCAGGAATTGCAATCATATCAAGTCCAACTGAACAAACTGTTGTCATTGCTTCAAGTTTTTCAAGGCAGATTGAACCTTTTTGCACAGCGTTAATCATTCCTTCATCTTCTGAAACTGGAATAAACGCACCGCTCAAACCTCCAACGTTTGTACTTGCCATAACGCCGCCTTTTTTTACCATATCGGTGAGCATTGCAAGTGCAGCTGTAGTTCCTGGGGCACCTGCACCATCCAGACCAATTTCTTCCAAAATGCGTGCAACAGAATCTCCAACTTCTGGAGTTGGCGCCAAAGACAAGTCAAGGATTCCAAAATCAACGCCAAGACGGCGAGCTGCTTCTGAACCGACAAGTTGCCCCATTCTGGTGATTTTGAATGCCATTTTTTTGATTCCGTCAGCAAGTTCATTAATCGGACGCCCTTTGTATTCTTTTGCAGCTGCCAAAATAACGCCAGGACCTGAAACACCAACGTTTATTACACAATCTCCTTCACCAGGACCATGGAACGCTCCAGCCATAAATGGATTATCTTCTGGTGCGTTGCAGAAAACTACAAGTTTTGCACAGCCATTTACATCGCAATTTTTGGAAACTTCGGCAGTTTTTACAATTGTTTCGCCCATCAGTTTGACAGCATCCATGTTAATTCCACTTTTTGTGGAACCGACATTTACACTTGAACAGACAAAACTTGTGGAAGCTAAAGCTTCTGGAATAGAATCAATCAAAATGCGGTCGGCTGGAGTAATTCCTTTTTGAACTAGAGCACTGAATCCTCCGATAAAGTTTACGCCAAGTTCTTGAGCGCATTTGTCCAACGCTTTAATATATGGAACATAATTTTTCGCATCACTTGCGCCAGCTACCAAAGAAATAGGGGAAACAGAAATGCGTTTATTTATTATTGGAACACCAAATTCTTTTTCGATATCTTGACCTGTTTTTACAAGATTACCGGCTTTTTTCATCACTTTGTCATAAATTTTCTGACAGGCACGTTTTACATCAGAGTCGGCACAATCTAAAAGGGAAATTCCCATTGTAATGCAACGGACATCCAGTTTCTGCCGCATAAACATATTTACAGTTTCTTGTATCTCAACAGGAGAAAAAATCATAAAATCACCTTCAAAAAAAACTCTACAAAATTTGCGGATTTTATTTCGCCAGACGTAATAATTCTTGCCACAATTTAAACTCGAATTTGAATCTGAACAAATTTTGAATAATTGATTTTATCAAAAAAACGGTGTTGTAGCAATATTACGAATTTTCATTATCGAAATAATTATTATGGGCCATTTTTGCCTTCCCGCACAAGGCGTACAGGCAAAAACCGCGCTATTCGTG
>SAMEA104315430__coassemble_114_pt1 | contig 46783 bp, 32 predicted proteins | sample SAMEA104315430__metabat2_low_PE_026 | metagenome-assembled genome bin SAMEA104315430 (sample SAMEA104315430) | gut metagenome | biome: Monkey gut; feature: monkey-associated habitat; material: faeces | place: China | collected 2013 | reverse complement strand
TGTCGAAGAACTGCGCCGCTGTCTTGCGACGGTGAATGTTATATTATACTCCTTTAAAAAAAGTGTCAAGTGCCGGAATGTGTTTTTTATTAATTTTTTTTATTTTTTTTATATAAAAAATAGGATTTTTTTTGATTTTGAAAAAGTAGAGTTTGTCTTTGCAGATTTGGCAAAAAGGAAATAAAACAAGGTGTGTCCCTGATTGACGTGCAAACTGAGCTTGCGTTGGGATTAGCTTCAATTTTCAGGATTTCGATTTTAGAGCGTGACAAGGATTGCAGGGGACGGCGAAGTTGGCATAGCTTTTTTTTTGCAAAGCAAAAAACTATCCAAATAATAAAATTAAATAAACTTATAAATATGAGGTTTATTTCTGGCTGTAAAAAGCGAATGATTAACTGTATTTTTCAGATTTGTGCATGAAATTGTTAGAATTCTGTGATTTCCAAATCGAGTGAAAAGTTTGCTGAATAAGTTTTACCTTTTATAGCTGTTATAGTTCTTGTAATCTCGTAATTACCGATTGCAAATTTGATTTTATGTTCGCCTTCTGTAATGATAAATTCTTTACCAATCTGGGTACATTCCTGCTCATCTAGTAGAATCAATGTGCCCTCTGGTGCTGTGATAAGTAATGTCGGTTCTATACTTTTCATTTCGATTTTTAAATCGGTAATTTTTGCTTGATCAATACGTACGGTTCTGTTTTCATTTCTGTAATCTTCTGAAATAACTGAAATATTGTGAATTCCTGTGTCTAGAATGATTTTTTTTGTCGCATCGATTGGAATTTCGTCTATATAAATTGTACACAATGAAAGATTTTCTTGCGTCTGCGGAGGAATCAATTCTATTTTTAGTTGACCTTTATCTATCAAAAGTGGTTTTACAGTTATTGGGATGATAGATTTGAGTGTTTCTTCCGGAATTCCCTTCATAACTGGTTGAAATCTGACAAATATTGTGCTGTTTTTTGGTTCGATTACTGTATCTACTTTTGTAATATACTTATTTGTTTTGAGTGAATTATCTTTTGCAATTGGAATTTGAAGAACCCATGATAATTTCCCTGGCAATGTTTGTACAAATGCACGTGTGCCAGAATAGTCAATCTGTTTTGATGAAGGATTTGGTTTTATTTCTGAATAAACAGAACAGGCAACTGAATCAATCCAGTAAGCAATATTTTCTGGAATTTCCATTTTAAGTTCGAGTCCTTCTATAAATATTCTGTCTTCTGGAAGTGTTACTGCAAGGGCATCGTTTATTCCCATCTTTACAGAAGTTTCAAAACCCAAAGTTTGTTCAACCTGTGTGACATTAACTTTGTTTACTCTAAAAGATTCACTCCACAAACAAAACGGAATCAGAATGAGAAAGATAAAAATGTTTACTGTTTTATAAATTCGGTTTTTCATCTAACTTTAATTTTTGGCGAGGATTCTCCGGTTTTCCTCCCTGACGGATTTCAAAATGCAGATGCGGACCTGTCGCCATTCCAGTCTGTCCGACATATCCTATTATCTCTCCTTTTTTTACAGTCTGATACTGTTCTACTGTAAAACTTTGCAGATGTGCATATACGCTTGTAATTTTTCCAGTATCGTGACTCAAAATCACATAATTTCCAAATTCTTTATCATTTGGAACACAAATATAAACCGCACCATCTTTTATAGCATAAACAGGAGTTCCTTCTGGTGCTGCTAAATCTATGCCGTTGTGATTTTTTTCTTCGTGAGAAAATGGATTTTTTCTTTTCCCAAACTCAGAAGAAACCCAAAAAGCATCTTTATTCAACGGCAACTGTAATGCAGAATCAAGAAAATATGCTCTTTCTATAGAAGAAAAACGTTTATCTTGCAAAAACAAGTAATCTCTTTTATTAATGTTATAATAAAAACAATTTTTTGTTAAGGTATGAATGCCTGTTTTTAAATAATTTTCCTGCAAAAGTGTTTCAAGAGAATTAAGAGATTTTTCGTTTGGTGATGGAATAAAAATGCCGTTTACAACCGGTAAAATCAATTCTTTATTTTTTATATCTTGTTGTCCATTATCAATATTATTTAATGTGGCAAGTGTTTCCTGTGTAATGCAGCAACGTGCAGCTAATGCCTGAAAAGTAAAATTCTCTGTATTTTTATATAAAAAAAAGAGGATTTCAGGTTCGCGTCCAGCTCTTATTGCTTTGTTGTTGCTTTCTATAATGGATTGATACTCTTTGAAAACTACATTAGCTCTAGATGGTAAAAGGCTCTCGATTATTGGAAGATTTTCTGTTTTTATTTCTATTGATTTAGAACTTTTTTGATTTTGGAGTTGCGTTATTTCAATCGTTTTGGAAGTGTCTTGAGCTGCAAGAAAAACGAGAAAAAATAAATTGCATAAAAGGATGGTGAATAAAGTTTTTTTCATAAAAAAAGACTGCCTCAAAAATTCTTGAAGAAAATGAATTTTGGGCAGTCTTGTAATTATTTGTGTTATTTAAGCTTCTTCAATTGCTTCTGAAGGACATTCAGCTGCACATGAACCACAGCTGATGCATTTATCTGCATCAATTACACGAGCTCCGTCTTTTTCTGAGATTGCCTCAACAGGACAAACTGGTTCGCAAGCTCCACAGTTTACACAATTGTCATTAACTTTGTATGCCATTTTTAACCTCGCAAAAAAATTGTTTTGGGAAAATGCATCAAAAACCAACTGCATGCTAGTTTCTGAACAATTTCTTCTATTAATATTACAATAAAGATTGTTGTTTCGCAACTGATTTAGACCAGTTTTTGAACGTTTTTTTTGGCACATTTTGCTTCGCAAAACCGGGCTGTTACGCAGTTCGGTACCCCTCAGCCGCTTCCCTCGCTCCACTACGTTCCGCTCAGTCCAGTGGCCGCTTCGCGCTGCTCCATAGCCCTTGTGCATTTACCTTTGAAAAACGGAGACACACGGGTCGGGGACCCGAAGCGGGGTCAGACCTTAAAAAAATTGGTTTAAACTTGCGTCAGGGCATGGAAGAGCGCGAAGCGGCCACCGCAACGGAGCGAAACGTATGTGAAGCGTAGTGAGGAGGCTGGAGCGATAGCGGAACTCTGGAACGCCCGACCAGTAGCGAAGCGAAGGGGGACGCCCTTAAATTTATTATGTTTACATATATTTTCATTATCTTGTATAATAGTAGAAATTAATTTATAATAAAAAGATATGGCAAAAATTAAGAAATCTGGAATTGTGTTTTTATCTTTATTGTTTATTTCTTCTGTGTCGATGGGAGCTTTTTTAGGCTGGGCTCTTTCTGAAACAAAAAATATTGAAAATTCGGAATATATTTCTGAATTTGATACTGCACTTCCTACGAAACTTTTGGATATTAACGGTGAAGTGATTACCGAATTTGCTTCTGATGAAAAACGCGAGATTATTTCTTATCAACAGTTACCTCAGCACTTAATTGATGCCCTTATCACCCGCGAAGACAGAATTTTCTTTTCTCACAAAGGTTTTAGTGTAAAAGCTGTCATGCGTGCTGTTTTTGGAAAACTTACTGGGAAATCTCTTGGTGGTGGTTCAACTTTGACTCAGCAGATTGCCGGTACTTTATATTGTGACAGAACGGATATGTCCTATACCCGAAAGATTAAGGAATTGTGGTGGGCCATTCAGATGGAACGCCGTTATTCCAAAAACGAAATTCTTGAGCTTTATTTAAATAAGATTTATTTTGGTGGCGGAACTTATGGTGTAAATGCTGCTTCTAAATATTATTTTGGGCATGGCGCTACTGAAATTTCTCCGGCCGAGGCTGCCATTCTTGTTATTCAGCTTTCGAATCCGGCTTTTTATAATCCTTTTGATCATCCGAATAGGGCTATGGACAGACAGAAAGATGTTTTATCTTCTATGGTGAGCAACGGTTACATTACTCAAGCACAGGCTGATCAGTCTTTTGACAATTATTGGGATAGTTTTGATTTTACTAGAACTTCTACTTCGGCTTATATGATGCGTGATGATAAGGCTCCGTGGTTCAGTGAATATGTTCGTCGTGAACTTGGAAATATGATTTATGGTTCTGATGATATTTACACTTCGGGTTTTACTGTTAACACTACTTTGAATCTTCAGCATCAGCAGATTGCTCAATCTGTAATGGAACACTATATTGAGGTTGCAAATACAAGGTACAAAAACGAACATTCGTCAAAATCTGATATTGCTTTTAACACTTATGTTCCTTTGACGGAGATGCTTTCTCTTCTTTTTGACATTCCATCGCTAAAAATGAGTGAAAAGCGTGCTGAACAGGTTGCGAACAGTACTTTTATCAGTCAAATCAATCCTGTTCTTGATGTTATTTCTTTGGTTACTGGTCAAGATAAGCTCAAAGTTAATGTGATTAATCGTGCAACCGCAATTGCCAAACAGGAAGATGAAAAAACTACTATTGAAGGTACGATGATTGCATTGAATCATGAAAATGGTTATATCGATGCGCTTGTGGGCGGAAGTAAGTTTGATTCTGACAATCAGTTTATTCGTGCAACTCAAGCAAAAGTGCAGCCTGGTTCTACTTTCAAACCTCTTTATTATTCTGCTGCTATTGATTCTAGAAAATATACTCCAACTACTCAGATTTCTGATACTCCGGTTGTTTTCCATACTGCAGACGGCAAACCTTATATTCCATTGAATTTTAAAGGTGAATGGGAAGGTGATGTTTCTTTGTGGAGAGCTTTGACTCGTTCTATGAATGTTCCTTCTCTCAAAATTTTGGATGGAATTGGATTTGAAGCTGCAATTGACAGAGCTGTGGCTCTTTTGGGCATTCCAAAAAATGAGATTGCTTCACGTGCATTTGTTCCAGGATATCCGATTGGTCTTGGTGTTTGTTCTGTACGTCCTGTTGAAATGGCACGTGCTTATGCAATTTTTGCAAACGGAGGAAAAGCGATTACTCCTATGGCAATCAGGACTGTCGAAGACAAAAATGGCAATGTTATTTTAAATCCTGAACTTGATATTCGGAAGGAACAGGCTGCAAAAGGTGAAAAGATTCAAGTGATTTCTCCGCAGACTGCTTTTGTAATGACAAAACTTCTGGAACAGACTGTTAATAACGGTGGTACTTTGGCAGCTCAGGCTTGGCATTTTAACTATCGTGATGAAAATAAAAACCGTTACACTATGCCTGCAGCCGGAAAAACTGGCACTACTCAAAACTGGGCTGATGCCTGGACCTGCGGTTTTACTCCTTATTATTCAGCTGCGTTCTGGTTTGGTTTTGATAAACCTGGTCAATCTTTGGGACTGAACATAACAGGTGCTACATTGGCAGGTTATGCTTGGGGTGAATATTTTGACAAAATTCATGAAAATCTTCCTTTGAAAGACTGGAACAAACCTCTTGAAGGTGTGATTGAATGTACGGTTTGTTCTGAAAGCGGTCAGATTTTGACGGAAGCTTGTGGCGACCACAAAACTACTCAATGGTATTTGAAAGGAACTGAGCCAACTGAAATGTGTCCTATCCATTCTTCTACTTCCAGTTCAACTATGGCAATCAATAGATTGGAACGCGAAATGATGAAAACTGGGTTAAAACTTGATTTTGAGTTTGAACGTCAACCTTTAAAATTAAATCTTGACTTCCTGGACGGAAATTATTCTAATTATTCTTTTGAAGGTGATTCTGATTCTCTGGAAGAAAAAATTGATGATGGTGAAGCAAATCTTGTAGATATGAATATTGATTATGATTATAATTATTTAATGGATTAGTTAGATTAGTTAGATTATTTAATAACTTAATTCTTTTTTTAGTGAGGGATATATGTTAGTTCAGATTAAAGATATTAAGATTAGAAAAAGAGTTCGCAAAGATTTGGGTAATCTTGAAGATTTAAAAGACAGTCTTAGAACTTATGGACTTTTAAATCCTATCACTTTGAATGGAAAATATGAGTTGATTGCTGGAGAAAGACGGCTTCAGGCTGCAATTCAACTTGGCTGGACGAGCATTCAGGCGAATATTATTGATAACATTTCTGAAGTTGACCAGCTTGAGATGGAAATTGAAGAAAACAATCAGCGGAAAGAATTTACTGATGATGAACTTTTGGAAGGCTACAAGCGGCTTGAAAAATTGCGAAATCCAAGTTTCTTCTATAAAATATTTTTGTTTTTCAAGAAAATATTTCAAAAGATTGCGGATTTTTTTGCATCCTTAAAAAAGAAAAAATAATTTTTTGGAGAATGTTTTGTTTCTGAATAGAAAGTCTGGATTTAATAAAAAAATAATTTCTATAGTTTTCTGTTTATGTTTTTTATTCTGTACGAGAGTTTTTGCAATTGGAGCAGGTGTACAGATTGGGGCAGGACCTTCTTTTTTGAACTTCCCTGTGAATCAGAATGAAGCCGAATCCAGTGTCGGTCATTTTGAAAATGTAACTGGAACACTCAAGTTTTTTAGAATTCCGCTTGTGATTGGTTTTGGTATTGAAAGTGGGCTTTATGGTGATGATTTTGCTATTGGAGCTTCTGCATTTGCTGATTACTGGCTTTTAAATCTTCAAAAGGATTATGAAAACTGGCTTTTTTACAGTGGAATCGGCTTGAGCGGGGATGTTTTGTTTTCTTTTGATAAAAAAACGTTTGGTTCTTATGGTTTGAGATTTTTTTGCGGTGTCGACTGGCCTTTGATGGATAATTTTTTGGAACTTTATTTTCAGACTACTTTAAATCCGTTCATAATTCCAAACAACACTTCTCAAAAACGTGGTGATTTTCTTTTAGGCAATATTGGAGTAAGAATTCCTGTAGAAATGGGAATTCGCTTTCATTTTTAATTTCGTTTTTTCTGATTTAGATTTTTTTGATTTCGCCATTTTTGTTTTCGCCAGTTGACTGTGAATGACGCGAAGCGGCACGGCGCAGGGTTTAGTTTTAAACAGCGTCCCGAGGCTGGAACAGTCGAACGAAGTGAGAGCCGCCTGCGGCCGAAGCGATAGCGGAGCTGTGGAACGGCTCGTTGGAAAACAGTTCCCGGCTATATTATTTATAATTAGAATATAGATGGTTTTGAGCAAAATTTATGATTTTTTCGGTATTTTCGGCAAGTTGCCATGGTGCATTCAAAACAAGCATTCCGCTTCCGTAAAGTCGAGGCAAATTCGGGGTATTTTTTTGATATACTTTTAACGTAAGATTTTTAATTTCGACATTTTGGTTTAACTTTTTTGCATTTTCGCCGATTGTTTGTAGCATTTGGTCAATTTCAGGTTCGCGGTGTGCAAGCAAAGGATACCAGAGCATGATAATTCCTGCATTCCATTTTTTGTGAACCAAGTTGATGTATTTTGCGGCGTCTAGATAATCCTGTGTTTCTTCGTAACTTGGATCGATGAGTGCGGCTCCACGTTTTGTTTTAGGCGGTGTGAGTGCATTTAAAAGTTCCCAGCCATTTCTTTTATGAATCTGAACGGTGGGTAGCGGAGTTTTCCTAAAAACAGGCAGATTTTTCATATTATTCTGCAAGTTTTGTATTTCCTGCGGATGAAGTTCTGACAAAATAAGTGTATCCTGACTTCGCATGAAATTTCGTTCAATTTCAGGGGAGCCGGGATACTGATTTTTTTTGTGATATTTTTCCACGAAATTTATGTATTCACGCATTTGTTCAGGAAAATCAGGACATTTTAATAGTTCTTTTATTCCTTTTTCTGCTTCGCCTGTTTTGATGATTCTTTCATCCTGCAGATTGTAAATTCCGCTGCCAGAATGTGTGTCAAAAAAGGTGTATGGTTTTTCTTTTTTGTTTAAACTTTGCAAAACATAAGTCAAAACATAGTGTTTTAAAATGTCCGCGTGATTTCCTGCATGAAATGCGTGCTGATAACTTAACATGGTTTCATTTTATCACAAATGAGGTTTAAACTCCAGTTTTCCAGCCAGATTTTCCTCCTTTTGTTTATTTGCGGCTTGCTGACCGTTTTCAATCTGTCCTTTTTCATCCTGCCTGTTTTCATCCTGTACAAAAGTTACGTCAACATCACTTCCTTCTGGAATATTTCCTGACAAAAGTTCTTTTGCAAGTGGATTTTCGACATAAGTTTGGATTGCACGTTTTACCGGACGCGCACCCATAGACGGTTCATATCCAACTTCTGCCAAAAAATTCATTGCAGAATCGTCAAAATGAAGCGTAATTTTTCTATCTTTCAATCTTGCAAAGACTCTTTCAAGCTGGATTTGAACGATTTTATTTATGCAAGATTTTCCAAGCTGACCGAACATTACAATTTCATCGATTCTGTTTAAAAATTCAGGACGGAATGTCTGTTTCAAAAGCATATCAATTTGAGTTTTAACATCCTCTGAAACTTTGAGTGTAACATTGCTGCCGTTTTGTTCCTGTTTTTCTGCATCATCCAAAATCAAATTACTTCCAAGATTACTTGTCATGATGATGATGGTATTTTTAAAATCAACGACTCGACCTTGTCCATCCGTCAATCTTCCATCATCAAGTACCTGTAAAAGTACATTGAATACATCTGGATGTGCTTTTTCAACTTCATCAAAAAGGATGACACTGTATGGTCGACGACGAACTGCTTCTGTCAATTGTCCGCCTTCGTCATAACCAACATATCCTGGTGGTGCTCCAATCAAACGTGTTACACTGAATTTTTCCATGTATTCACTCATATCAATACGAGTTAGAGCTTTTTCATCATTAAAAAGAAAATCTGCAAGAGTTTTAGCAAGTTCTGTTTTACCAACTCCTGTTGGTCCTATAAACATAAAACTACCAAGTGGTCGATTTGGGTCACTCAAACCGCTTCTGTTACGACGAATTGCATCGCTTACAACTTGAACGGCTAAGTCTTGTCCAACAACACGCTTATGCAGCACTTCTTCCAACTTTAAATACTTTTGTTTTTCTCCTGCCAGCATTTTTGCTACTGGAATTCCACTCCAGGATGAAACAACTTTTGCAATGTCTTCTTCTGTTACTGCCTGTCGGAGTAAACTTTCATTGCCACTATCTTTTTTTGCTTTGTCAGCTTCTAGTGCATCTGAAAGTTCTTTTTCCAACGATGGAATGATGCTGTATTTGAATTCTGCTGCTTTTTCCAGATTTCCTTCACGCGAGTATTTTTCCTGCTCGAATCGTGCATTTTCCAGTTTTTCTTTGAGACTGCGGCTTTTATTGATTGTTTCTTTCTCATTCTGCCACTGCATTTTCATAGCATCACGTTTAGCTGAAAATTCAGCAAGCTCTTTTTCAAGTTTTTGCAATCTTTCTTTCGAAGCCTGGTCATCTTCCTTGGAAAGTGACTGTTTTTCTATCTGAAGCTGGAGAATTTTTCGTTCTACCTGGTCGAGTTCTGTCGGCTGACTTTCAATTTCCATTTTTAGTCTGCTTGCAGCCTCATCAACCAAATCAATTGCCTTATCTGGCAAAAAACGAGTTGTTATATATCTGTCAGATAATGTTGCCGCTGCTACAAGAGCTTCATCTTCAATGCGAACTCCATGGTGAATTTCATATTTTTCACGAAGTCCACGTAAAATGGCGATTGTATCTTCGACTGTAGGTTCTGCACAATAAACCTGTTGAAAACGTCGTTCTAATGCTGCATCTTTTTCAATATATTTTCGATATTCGTCAAGAGTTGTAGCACCAATTGCACGAAGTTCGCCTCTTGCAAGTGCCGGTTTCAAAAGATTTGAAGCGTCCATGCTGCCTTCGCTTGCACCGGCTCCCACGAGTGTATGAAGTTCATCTATAAAAAGAATAATTTGTCCTTCTGATTTTTGCACTTCATTGATGAGCGCTTTCAGCCTTTCTTCAAATTCTCCACGGAATTTTGCTCCTGCAACAAGACTTCCCAAATCCAGCGCCAAAAGTCTTTTGTTTTTCAGACTTTCTGGAACATCTCCTGATGCAATTCGGCGCGCTAATCCTTCGACTATTGCAGTTTTTCCAACTCCAGGTTCACCTATAATAACAGGATTATTTTTAGTACGACGACAAAGAACCTGCATTACTCGTCTGATTTCTTCATCACGTCCAATGACAGGGTCAATTTTGTCCATTCGTGCCGCAGCAGTTAAATCACGGCAATATTTTTCCAATGCACGTGTTTTGCTTTCAGGGTCCTGACTGTCTACAGTTTGATTTCCACGCACTGATTTTAGTGCTTCAATAACTGCATTATGATTGATTCCACAGGAACGAAGCAATTCACAAGTTTTGTCTTCGCCTTGTGTCATAGAAAGAAGAATGTGTTCCGTCGAAAGATACTGGTCTTTCAAAGCAGCCATTTCGTTTTCGGCTTTGGCAATCACTTTTTGCAGCTGTGAAGAAAAATAAATCTGTGCGCCACCAGAAATTTTTGGATTCTGACTGATAATTTGCTTTACTTTATTGAGTAATTCAGCGGAAGGAACTCCAATTCGCTCAACTACTGGAGCAATCAAACCATCTTTTTGTTCAAGCAACGCCTCAAGAACGTGTTCACATCCAATCTCAGAATTATCATTTCTGTTTGCAATCGAAGAAGCTTCTTGTAAAGCTTCCTGCGTTTTGATAGTAAAATTTTCATAATTCATAAGCATTACCTTCTTGTTCATAATATTAGAACAGTCAATAAAAATTGATTCGCAAAAAAGAAATTCTTCAAAATGTAATTCTTTTTTAATACACTGATTTTTAAATCATCAAAGAATTTTTTTTTACAAAATTCTTTTTTATTTATAATAGAAGATAATAATAAATTTGAATTACGACAATATTTTATTCATCAATTATCATATCTGTCTTATAAAAGTTTATTATATTTCCTTCATTATCAATTAATGTGATTATATTATTTTCATCAATTGTCTTATCGTCTTCTTTTTTTGATTTACTTTCAGCTTTTCTAGAAAACTCATCTGAAACAGAATTCCAACCATAATTATACAAATAATAAGTTTTATCTTTGCTTAAATATACTTCACTGCTTGAATGCCAATAATCATGTTTTCCAGGATTATTGGTAAATGAAAAGAAAACTTTATACCAACCTTTGGGAATATTATTAATTGAATTTGCACTGTACTGTGCTACAGGATTATAATCATCATGACTTTTTACCTTATTATTCCCATCTGAATCTTTTAAATACCAGTCAGAAACATTATAAGAAGATTCATTACTGAATGTCATTGTATACTTTTCATTTAAATCTACATTAACAAAAACACATCCTGTGAAACTCAAAACAAAAAAACTGACAAACAAACAAAACAAAATATTTTTTTTCATAAACACCTCTTATATTTTTTTTCGTATATTATTGAAACACTTATTCTGTCTATTTTTGCTCCGGAAAATAAAAAAAACCGCACAAAATGATGATTTCATTCTGTACGGTTTAAAAATGCTTAAATTATTTTACTTTTCAAGCATCATTATTTTGACATAAGCAATGTTTTTGTATCCAAATTAACCTGACCATTACCGTTTTTAAGAACAGTAAGAGCAAGATTTCTGTTTTCTGAAGCAAGATGTGCAACAGTAGCAAAATCTTCAAGTTTATCTGCATCCAAAGTGCCAGCAAGATCATTTGCTTCATTTGTAAAACTGAACCATGCTGTCATATTTTCAGCTTTGATGAACTGTGCAAAACAATCCAAGTCAGCTTTTGCAACTTTTGCCAAATCAAGACCATCTACAACGAGTGTTGCAATGTTGATTCCACCTTCTTTAAGGGCTTTAAGAGTGTTTACAACCTTAGGCAAAGTAAATGTTTCCTGATTGAAGTTCAAAATTGTACGATTGCGAACGATTTCTTCATTAACATCATCAAGATTGAAACTCTTTTTCTTTGCAATTTCTGCCATAATGCTTGAATACCATGCAATTACGTTAGAAGACTGCTGATCAAAAGAAACATGAACAAGAGCTTTATCATTCAAAAGTGAATCAATTCCAAACTGAACGAGAACTGAAGTTTTACCAAGTCCTTTTTTTGCAGTAATAAGACCCATTTCTCCTGCTTTCAATGAAGCATTTGTAGCATCAAAATAGCGAACTGGGCTGTGTGCTATTAAATCTTTTTTATCCATAATTATTTGCCTCCAATTTGAAATTATTTCTTTCCAGCTTCTTTTTCAGCTTTGTGTTTAGCAATAAGTTCATCAGCAATAGCATTTGGAACTTTACCATATTTTTCAAATTCCATAGTGAATTCACCTTTACCCTGAGTTGAAGAACGGAGGATTGTAGAGAATCCGAACATTTCAGAAAGAGGAACTTCTGCGTTTACTGTTGATGTATTGTTTTCATCTGTTGAATCTACAATTACACCACGTCGCTGATTGATAAGTCCAAACAAGTTACCCTGGAATTCTGTTGGAGCTGTCATCTGAACTTTCATAACTGGTTCAAGAATAACAGGTTTTGCCTTCAAATAACCTTCACGGAAAGCACCAATAGCTGCAATCTGGAATGCGTTATCGTTAGAGTCTACTGGGTGAGACTGACCATCATTAATAGTCAACTTAACACCAACAATTGGAGCACCAATCAAAGAACCTTCTTTCATAGCCTTCTGGAAACCTTTATCACAAGAAGGAATAAATTCGTTAGGAATAGCACCACCTTTAATTGCATCAACAAATTCGTAATCTTTTTCTGAAATTGGTTCCATAAAACCTGCAACACGACCGTACTGACCAGAACCACCAGACTGTTTTTTGTGTGTGTAGTTGAAGTCACCCTGAGTTGTAATAGATTCACGGTAAGCAACCTGAGGAGCACCTGTTACAACTTCACAGTTATATTCACGTTTCATACGTTCAACGTAAACTTCAAGGTGCAATTCACCCATACCTTTGATGATTGTTTCACCAGATTCTGGATCTGTGAAAACGCGGAATGTAGGGTCTTCTTTTACGAAGCGGTTGAGAGCTTTAGACATCTGCATTTCAGAGTTTTTATCTTTTGGTTTGATAGAAAGAGAAATTACAGGTTCTGGAACGTACATAGAAGCCATAGAATAGTTAATTCCACTATTAACGAATGTATCACCAGAAGCACAGTCAACACCGAACAAAGCTACGATATCACCAGCACATCCTTCTGAAATATCTTCCATCTGAGCTGAGTTCATGCGGACAAGACGTCCAACCTTAAATCTTTTCTTTGTACGAGTATTGAAAAGTTCTTCACCTTTTTTAATTTTTCCCTGATAAACACGAGTATATGTCAACTGACCATACTGACCGTCATCAAGTTTGAATGCCAAAGCAACACAAGGTTTGTTATCAACTGAATCAAGAACAACTTCTTTTTCATTGTTATCCAAATCCAAAGCAACGTTTGTAACTTCGTTTGGAGCTGGAAGATAACGTGCAACTGCATCGAGCAAAGGCTGAATACCTTTATTAACGTGAGCAGAACCACAGAATACACCAACAAACTGTTCAGAAATTGTTCCTTTACGGATTGCAGCAATAAGTTTTTCTTCTGAAACGCCTTCATATCCATTTTCCATGATTTCTTCCATCAAAGAATCATCGAACATAGATGCGGCGTCAAGAAGTTCTTCACGATATTTTTCTGCATCTGATTTTAATGCTTCAGGAATTTCTGCAATGCGAAGGTCTTCTCCGTTTGGTCCGTCGAAATAAATTGCTTTCATTCCAACCAAATCAACAACACCTTCAAGTTTATCTTCCAAACCGATTGGAAGTTCCATCATATAAGCATTCAAACCAAGTTTTTCACGCAACTGCATGCGAACTCGGAGAGGATTAGCACCCTGACGGTCACATTTATTAACAAATGCAACACGAGGTACATGGTAGCGTTTAAGCTGGCGGTCAACTGTGATAGACTGTGACTGAACACCTGCAACGGCACAAAGAATCATGATAGCACCGTCAAGAACGCGTAAAGAACGTTCAACTTCTACAGTAAAGTCTACGTGACCTGGAGTGTCGATAAGGTTTATTGTGTAGTCTTTCCACTGAACCTGTGTAGCTGCTGACTGAATTGTGATACCACGTTCACGTTCCAGTTCCATGTTATCCATTACAGCACCAACACCGTCTTTACCTCTAACTTCGTGAATTGCATGAATTTTGTTACAATAAAACAAAATACGTTCAGAAGTTGTTGTTTTTCCTGAGTCAATGTGAGCACTGATACCGATATTTCTCATCTTTGAAATATCAAAAGCCATATTGTTACCTCTTTTAAATAAAATAATCGCTTAATTATAAGAATTGTATTTTGTCATTATATAAAAATTTTAATTGAATTTCAACAAGTGATTATGTTAATTCTAAAAATTTGATTGCGATTTTTTTTACAAAGTTATATATTTTTTTTATGAATCAAATCGAGTGCGGCAAAGATAATAAAACTCAGGAAAAAAATAAAGATTTAGAAAAAAATTCTGTAAAAGCTGCGTCTTGTGCTGCTGTTTCTTCTGGAATGTCGGGTGTTTCTGCACTGATTTTTACAGTGATTTTAGTAGGACTTGGGGAACGAATTGGTGAACGTTTTCTGCCAGTTTATCTTGTGGCAACGGGAGCATCTCTGATTGCACCTTCCATCTTAAATGGACTTGATAATTTTTTGTCGGCTGTTTATTCTTTTCCTGGCGGATGGATTTCAACAAAATTCGGCTACAAAAAAGCACTTTTATTTTTCAATATTTTTGCAATCATTGGCTATCTAATTGTAATCTTTTTTCCAGGGTGGATTTCTGTTCTTGTCGGTTCGATTTTCTTTCTTTCCTGGTCGAGTCTTTCCATGCCGGCCTATATGGATTTGATTAGAAATGAAATTCCAAAAAATAAACAGGTGTTTGGAATTTCTGTTCATTCACTTATAAAACGAATTCCTATGGCATTGGGGCCGCTTCTGGGTGGATTTTTTGTAGATAGATTTGGCATTGAAAAAGGAATTCAAATTGCTTTTATAATAGCAACATTCTGCAGCATTTTGGGAATATTTGTGCAGCAGTTTGTTTTGAAAGATGAAAATAAGATTGAAAAAAAAGCTGTCAAAAGTGAATCAATTATTAATATTTTACCATGGAAATTTCCTTACGAAATGAAAATCATTTTGATTTCTGATATTCTGGCTAAATTCTGCTCGCAGATTCCTTACGGCTATATTGCAATTTGGGCGATGGAATATGAAGGTGGAGCCCAAATCAATGCGACACATTTTGGAATTTTGACTGCAATTGAAATGTGCTGTGCAATTTTTTCTTATGTATTAATCGGGTTTCTTGGCGACAAGTTTAAAAAGAAGAATTTTGTAATGGCAACTTTCGTTTTGTATGCACTATTTCCCCTCACCCTTATGATTTCTAAAAATTTTGCAATTCTTGTTTCTGCGTTTATTATTCGCGGATTTAAAGAATTTGGTGAACCTGCCCGCAAAGCTCAGATTATGGATTTTGCACCAGAAGGAAAAAAATCTCTTTATTTTGGGGCATTTTATTTTTATCGTGATGTGATTGTAACTTTTGGTGTAATTATTGGCGGCGTTTTGTGGATGATAAAACCTGAACTTAATCTTGCAGCGGCTTCTTTTTTTGGTTTAGCTTCGTGCCTTGTTTACGGAATTTTTGGAGTTTAGTTTTTGGGTTTTATTCAATGATTATTTGCTGCGATTTATGGTCATTGAATTTGTTTTCATAAAAAAACAGAATTCTAGTTTTTTGGAAAGAAAAATTTTTATTTTCCAAAAGTGGATTAATTTCAAATTCTTCATATTCAGAATATGCAAAATCTATGCGGGAATTTGAAACACCGCCGTTTTGTTCAAGTGCAAGTCTGTGCTTATTTTTATCATAATGATGGTTATACCATTCTGGAAATCCGCCTTTTTTACCGGCTTTTACAAAATCAAAACGTAATAATTCATAAAGAATTTTATCATTTTTTTGATTTGAATAATCGGCCAAAAACTCATACCAGAACTTTGGAGCTTTTGCAGAAGAAAAAAGATTCGCTTTTCTGGAAATGTCAGTTAATTCGCAAAAAAAATTCCAAAATCCATATTGTTCTTCTATATAAATCATACATTTTTCAAAATTTTTACTATTGTAGTATGCATCCAAAATAATTTCTAAATCTTTGAGAAAACAAACATCGCTAAAAGAAAGGCTTGGCGTGCTTAAGATTTCGTAAGGAGCGGTTTTCATCCAGCGAAAATTATTTTGTAAAGCAATTTCTTTCATTTTTGTGCCGTACAGCACTTTCAGAAAACCAAGCTGCATTTCGTCAGGGTGAAGCGACATCACAAAATCAAATGATTTACCAAAACTTTGCAAATCTTCGTAAGGCAGACCGGCAATTAAATCAAGATGACAGTGAATTGTTTTTGGAATCTGTTTAACATTTTGTGCAATTTTTTCGATTTCAGGAGAACGAGAAACTGATTCAAGTGTTTTTGGATTCGAAGACTGCACTCCTATTTCGAACTGCATCACACCAGAAGGAACTTTCTGCAAAAAATCAAGAGCTTGTGGAGAAAGATATTCTGCTTCAATCTCAAAATGAAACATTGTTTTTCCATTATGATGACTTAAAATATAATTCCATATTGCAATATAACGCTTTTCATCAAGATTGTAAGTTCTGTCTACAAATTTTACAAGTTTTACATTATTATCAAGAAAAAACTGCAAATCTTTAAAAACACGTTCAAGTGGCATAAAACGAACACGTTTATCAAGAGATGACATGCAGTATGCACACGAAAAAGGACAACCTCGACTTGATTCATAATAATAAATTTTACTGTCTGGTTCTGTAATTTTGGGATATGGAAAAACCAGATTTTGCAAATCGCAAATCAACTCTCTTGTTCCAGTAAAAAAAACAGGATTTGAAATGTTCTTGCATTCCAAAAAATTCAAATAAAGACCTTTCACTTTTTGCAATGATTTTAGAAAATCATATTTATTAGTAAAAACGGCTTTGCTTTCATCATTTGCAGAATTTTTTTGATATTTCAGATGATTTAAAAAATACTGTGCAATCTCAAAAACAGTTTCTTCACCTTCACCCTGACATATAAAATCAGTTTCATTTAATTTTGAAAAAACTTCCTGCGGATTAAAACTCACCTCTGGACCGCCAAGACCAATTATCAAATTGCTGTCAAAAGCATGTAAATTTCGCACAAGAGTTTCTATCATCTGAATGTTCCATATGTACGTTGAAAACATTACGATTTTGGGTTTATGAGTTAAAATTGCACGAAGAATTTCAAGCGGCTGCTGATTGATTGTCCATTCATCAAAAGTAATAAAATCGTCTTGAACATTCAGTTTTTTCTGGCAGTACAAGGAAATGGAACGAACTGCAATATTTGTATGACTAAAAGATGCATTCACAGTAGCAACAAGAATTTCTGACATTTTTTTCCTCAATAAAAAAGAAGTTTTCAAAAGTTTACAATTTTATAAATCAACTTTCCACCCCAAACTGCCTGAAATTTTCATATTTTTTATGATAAATGTCGAAGAAATGGAAAATTGCATTTTTTGCGAAGAAATATTGCCGTTTTTTGTAGAAAATGAATAGCTTGCATCAGAATAAACTTTTGGATTTTTGAGAAAAGCAAGTTTCAAAGAAATTTTTGAAGAAGAATTAATTTTGGTAAAATCATCAGAAAATGAAAAAGTGGAATTTGCAGAAAAAGACGGAGACAAAACAGAAAAATACCATTTATTTGTGAAATTAAAACCTATATCTTCAAATTCTGCTGTTACAGAATCAAAATTTCGCAAAAAACTCGAATTCCCAAAAACATAAAAATTCACTGAAAAAAGAGGATTTGTAATTTGCGCTCCCAAAGATAATTTTCCAAACCCTAAGTTTTCAGAAAGTCCCATTTTTGTGTATGCAAGAATTCCGATTTTTATGAAACTTTTTTTTGCTATAAATTTGTGTGAAAAAGTTGATTTTAATTGAATTATGTCCTGCAAAAGAGTTTGTGAACTTGAAAGAGCTTTTTGGAATTTGGAATTCGGATTATAATAGCACGAAAAAGTAAAACTGGATTTTTTTACAGAAAGCAGATTATCAAGGCGCAAAAGACTGGAAAAGTTTCCAAAAGGATTTTCATAAAGCCCTTGCGAAAAAGAAATCTTATAATGTGGAATTTCCGCTGTGATTTGAGAAAGCGAACAAAAATGTCTGCCTTCAGGGAAATAAAAATCAGACAAAAACCATGATGCACTTTCATTTTCCTGATAAAAAAAATCACCAGCTGTAAACGATACAGAAATTTTGATTTTATTTTGCAAAAAAGAAGAACTGGCATAAGTTGAAGCTGCAATATCGTTTGACTGCGGCGTATAAAATCCGTTAATTCTGATTTCATTCAGAGAAAAACAATCTGATTTTCTTTTCGAAGATTTTGAATTATATCCGATTTGAACAAAAGTGCTTACAGGTTTTGTAAAAGACGAAAAAGAAGGCATATTTGAATAAATTGGTGATGCACCAGCAAAATCTACTGAGAATGGCGAATTTCCGCCAGAAAGAAGAAATGATTTGAGCCTGGAAAGTGAACCAGATTCTGAAAGATTTCCAACTTTGGCAGAACACGGAAACATCGGCAGAAATTTTTCAGTAAAGCCCGAAACACCAAAATTATAATTATTTTGGTTTGGACGACACGAACCTTTTATCTGAACGAAAGGAAAAATACAATCCGCCGCAAAAGTCAGTTTTTCATCAGCATAAAAAGTAAATAAACTGTCTTTTTTTAAATTGACAGGTTTAAACTGGATGGATTTTGAATCAAAATAATTTTTTTTTGAATCAGGTTCCACAGCATGTATGTTTTGTAGTGTTAAACAAAACAGGACAAACATCATAGTATAAAAATATTTTTTTTCCATACTATAATATTTGTCCAGGTTATGCAAAAAAAGGAAATGAAAATCCGATTTTTTTTATTTTTTTTTAACTTTTTGTACTTGTTACATAACTTTCAGCTTTTGCAAACTCACTGATATTGTTGATTTTAGAGCGCCAGTATTCTGCTTCGCTTTTTGTAGTATATGGTCCAACGCGAACACGGAAGAACATATTTTCCTTGTTGTCAACATAAGTAAAAACATCAGCAGGAATTTTATTTGAATCCAAAACACTTCGTGCACTTTCGGCGCCTTTTTTATTGCTGTAAGATGCAACTTGAACCCAATATTGAGTAACAAGGTTTTCCTTTGGAACAGAAACATCTTTTCCAGTTTTTGAAACTGATTTAACCACAGGTTTTGATACAGACTTTGCTTTTGCAGGTTCATTTTTGGCAACTTTTACAGGCTGCGATGGAACTTGTTTTTGGGAAGCAGAAGTTGAATCTTTTTTGACTGTAGAAGCACCAACATAATAATCATTTTCAACAGCAGATTTATCAGATTCTGAAACCTGTTGAGGAACCTGCACCTGAGTTACAGATTTTTTTTCACTAGTTTCATATTTATCTGCTGGAACATTTACAGTGATGTTAATATTCTGCTGTGGTTCGCGCGGTTGATTTTGTGCAATTAAATCATTTTTCAAAAGATTCAAATCAATTGTATTTGAATCTGCAACAGGCTGCTGAACTTCCGACACTGTTTTTGGCGATTCATTTACATAATCATTATTATTTTGATTTTTTCCGGCCAGTTCATAAACAGTTGTATTGTCAGAAAATACTATCAAATCTTTTTTTTCAGTGGAAGTATTTTCCTGATGATTAATCCAGCCTGTATTATTTGAAGTTTCATTATTTTTTGAGTATGACACAGTAGTTCTAATTGCCTGATCCTGATTTTTAGCAGGAGAGTACATGATTCCAGCTGTTGCCAAAACTACCAGCAAAAAAACACCAGCTGCAGCAATAATCCATAAAGTTTTTTTCTGTTCCATAAACATTCCTCTTTTCACCGCAAGTTTAAGAAAGTCTTAACGGCCACCTTATTAAATGTATCGGAATGTAGAAAAAATCCTTTAGAACTTTTTTTCTTTTTTGCAAAACTAAATAAAATTGCACATTTATCAAAAGCATTTCACTTGAAAATCAGAAGGTGGCGCAGTTCATTCAAACTTGTTTCATTGATTTTGAATAAACAGGGACAGACCTTGTGAATATGATGTTGAAAAGTCAGAAAGAACCCCTGGTTTCCCATCATGCTGCGCAGAATAAAAAGCGGATTTGTATCTGCAAAAACACTTTGTTCAAATTCTAGAAAAAAATTTACAAGTAAATATGGAACTTACATAACAACTCTCTGATTTTTCTATTATTAGATATGAGAAATATTTTATCACAAAATGATTAATTTTCAATTTTTTTGAGAATAACTTACTTTGAGCACGCAACGCAGGCTCCCAATTTGCAACACAAACTCCCTACACCCAGTCCAAATCAAGCTTCCTGCATTGCTTTTGTAACGTCAGAAAGCGTAAATTCTGTTCTTTCCTGCTGATTTGCAATCAAACTTGCACGGTTCAGCACTGTTTCAATCTTAGCGCAACTGAAATTCTCAAACATTTTAGCAAGTTTTTCAGGGGAACATTCAGTCGAAGGATTCTTTCCTTTACAATACATCTGAACAAGTTGCTTTCTGGCTTCAAAATCAGGATACGGAACAGTCAGTTTTGCATCAAAACGGCCTGGTCGAATCAACGCCGGGTCAAGTGCTTTGATGCTGTTAGTAGCGGCTATCACTAAAACTCCATCACTTTTTTCAAAGCCGTCAAGTTCGTTCAAAAGCGCAGTGACAATTCTTGTATTTTCAGTTTCAATTGCCGAACCGCTATAATTCCTTACAGTTCCAATTCCATCAAATTCATCTATAAAAACAATACAGGGAGCCTTTTTACGTGCTTTTTTGAACAAAAGTTTTACTTTCATCGGTCCGATTGCCATGAACATACTTTCAAAATCGGTAGCCTTTGCCGGAATAAAATTGACTTTTGATTCACCAGCAAGAGCTTTTGCAAAAAGTGTTTTTCCATTTCCTGGTGCACCTTCCAGAAGAATACCTTTAGGAAGCCTCATTCCACGTTTTTTATACTCCGCAGGATTTTGCATCATATTTACAATTTGCGCCATATCGCGCTTAAGATTATCCATTCCTACAATATCATCAAATTTCACACCTGTTTTATGAACGACTTTAAACGTATTTGGACTGATAATTTTTCGAAAAGCAATTATGATAATTCCGAAAAAGAATAAATAAAAAATCGCATCGAAAATAGTTGAAATAATTTCCGACGAATCTGCCTGCTGATGAATTTCCACATCGTGCAACAATAAAAATTCTTTCAGCGAAGGCGATGATGGATTTTGTGTTTCCAGTTTTGTTCCATCTTTAAGTTCAAAAATAATTTTGTTCTCTGCAAGTTCCGCTTTTTTTACTTCGTTTTGATTTACACTTTCATAAAACTCGCTGTAGCTAACTTTTGTATTATCCGATTTGTCCGAAAAAAGAAAATACCACACACAAAGCCCAATTAATAGAAGAAACATTATCATAAATGGCTTATTTTTGTAAAACTTGATTTTTTGCATGAAAATAAATTTACAAAAAAACGCCCGTAAAGACAAGTAAAATAAGACATTTTCCCCATTTCTGAAACTAAATTTTCCTTTTATAATATATTTATGATACAAAACACATACAAAAAAATTATTTTTAGTTTATTTTCTTTTTTATTTTTGAGTTTTTCATTCACTTTTGCTGTATCAAAAAAGACGAACAACTCAAAAGATTGGCTGGATAAAAGAGTCCCTTCAATAAAAGAAACTTATGAAGACATTTTTGATTCTTTTGGTATTGCTTGTGAATATGCTCCAGAACTTTCAAATTCAGAAGTTCAAAAAGGTTTGGCAAAACATGCAAATTCTACAACAATGGGAAATGATTTCAAACCTCAATTTATGACTGAATGGTACAGCGGAAAAGCACCGAGTTCATTCAGCAAGGTTGATTTTACCGCATCAAATGGTCTTACTATCAAAGTTCCTGCAAAATTGTCTGGAAAAGAACGTCTGGAAAAAATTCTTGAAGCCTGCAGTAAAAATAATCTGAAACTTAGAGGTCACGTATTAACATGGCATTCTCAAACTTCTGATGATTTTTTTGCCGAAGATTACAAAGCAAAATATGACGGAGAAATGATTACTAATCTTGTTTCAAAAGAAGAAATGACTGCACGCCACGAATGGTACATCAAAACCATGATGGATTATGTAGCTGACTGGGAAGAAAAAAATGGTTATGCGGGTCGTAAGACTGGTGAACATGTTCTTTGGGCTTGGGATGTTGTAAACGAAGCATGTGCCGATGATGCTGGAAAAACTTATTCAGGTGAAAATCAGAATTGGCTCAGAGGTTCTACAAAAGAAACAAAAAATAAAAGTCCGCAGAATGGTGGTGGTTCACGCTGGTTTCAAGTTTATGGTGATGATGAATTTATTATAAACGCTTTTAGATTTGCCACTGCTTACGCACCTGAGGATGTTGTTCTTTGCTACAATGATTATAACGAATATATGGAATGGAACGGAGACCACGGAGCTTGGAAAACAAGTGCCATTTTAAAACTTATGGACAATGTTCGAAATGCAGAAGCAAAAGTTGTAAACGGAAAACTTGTTAAACCACGTATCGATGTTATGGGAATGCAAGCTCACGTTGGAATTTCATGGCCAGGTGTAAAAGGTTTTGAATCTGCTTTGCAAAAATACTTGACTGCGGGATATGATGTTCATGTTACAGAACTTGATTTAGGTGCAAAGAATGCAGATGAAGCCGCAAAAACATATTCTGAATATTTTAAAATGCTAAAAAAATACGGAAAAAAATCTTCTTATCCTAAAAAAGTGCGCAATGTAACTGTTTGGGGAATTAACAATGAAAATTCCTGGATTTTCAAAGGGGACACAAAAAATCCGTTGCTTTTTAGTAAGAAAAATGGGAAATATGTTACAAATCCTTCATTTGATGCTGTAATTGAGGCTGCAAAATAGTACATAAAACAGTCTGCGGTGAAAACTTCAGGCAAACTGAATTGCAAGTTGCATTGCAGACCAATTGTGGCTCCGCCTTTGACATCAATGTTATTCTCTGTTATTCTAGAAAATCAACGTTTAAATCAAATGGCTATAATTGCGCCATTTGATGTAATCTTAGAGTTTCTCCGAAACTCTTTTATTAAACTGTTCGCGAGTCGCGAACGAATTACACTCCTCGAAAGTTGAAACTTTCTGCGGTGTGCAATTTTAAGGAACTGTAAATTCAAAAAAATGGATTTGCAGTTGATTTTTGTTATTTTTTACGGTTATGAGGCTTTTATGAGAAAACTTAAAGATTTGAATTATGGAATTGTCGGACTTGGAATTATGGGTGGTTCCATTGCAAAAGCTATAAGACAAAACATTTTGAGCCAAAATGGTGCTACTGGAAAAATCTTTGCATGCAACCGAAGCACAGCTTGTCTGACACAGGCAAAATCTGAAGGAGTTATTGACAAAACATTCACAAGTGACCAGGTTCAAAATATGATTGGAGAGTGTGACATTCTTTACGTTTGCCTTTATCCTCATGCTACATTAGAATTTCTGAAAAATTATAAAAAATTTTTTAAGCCAAATTCCATTGTTACTGATATCAGCGGTGTTAAAGGAATTTTTTCAAAAGAACTTCCTAATATTTTGCGTGATGATGTGGATTTCATTATTGGTCATCCAATGGCTGGCGGTGAAAAAGAAGGATATGCAAACTCAAATGCAGCTTTTTTTATAAATCATAATTACATTCTTTGCCCCGAAAAATTCAATAAAACTGAAAACATTGAACTGATGAAACAATTTATCACAGAAATTGGTTTTTCGCGAATTACAGAAACAACCTGCGATATTCATGATTACAAAATTGGTTTTACAAGTCAACTTTGTCACGTAATTGCAAGTGCATTAGTAGAAAGTGCACAAGATTCTGAAATTACGGCTTTTGGTGGTGGAAGTTTTGAAGATTTAACAAGAATTGCTATGATTAACGCACCTCTTTGGACAGAATTATTCATCAGCAATAAAGAAAAACTCTGCCAGCATATTGATAATTTCCAAAATATGATGACAGAGTTTAAAAATGCCATTCAGAATGAAGATAATGAAAAATTGCAGTCTCTTTTAGAAGATACCCGAGAAAAGCGCATAAAGATGGGCTCCATCAGAACTGTTAAAAAAGACTGATTTTTCGAACTTCAAAACACAATTCTATTCAAATTTAAACCATTTGAAATCGAAATTGCAGCCTGGCAGAAAAACAAAACTTACTTTTTTCTTTCCTGTCACAGCTTCCAGATTAAACTCACACTGTTCATAATCGTCAGTGTGAGAAAATTCTATTACCTGCGTTGTGTTTGAACCGTCTTCGTTAAAGAATTTTACATTTATAGTATTATTTTCTGTATTTGATTTACCGCAGATAATAAGTTTTGTAACTTTTTGTTCGCCAAAATCCATATTATTAAAATCAAGACAAACATTGTTTCCTATTTTTTCAACATTTTCTGCAGTACAGTTGTAAGAATCTCCTGCAATCATATCAGCATCAAGAGCACGCAGTTTTGAAAGGGCTTTTTTTGTCTTATCAAAATAAAAACCATGGAAATATAATTCGCGAGGCAAAATAATACTTATGGTATGAGAGCCAAAAAGACGTCTATTCAGAACAAATACATTTTCAGAATATGTATTATAGATGGATTCGTGCTTATAAATAAATTTACCAAGACATTCACCTGTTTGTGATGGAACAGAACCTTCATAAGTTGTACCGTCGCCTGGAGTACCATCCCAAACTTCTACTGGAATTTCAGTTTCAAACGAGAAAATTGGAATATGAATCGTATCAGCACCTTCATTTCCAAAATCAACTTTATCAAAAGAAATCCAGGTTGGCCCAATACCTCTGTTTGAAATACCACTTTCAAGACAAACTGTTGCTTTTTGCTTAGTTTTATCCCAACTATTTTGACGGCAAGCTTCAATCATTTTATAAGGATCAAGTTTTGGATTTCCAAGTCCTTCCACTGTAAAATTCAAATCGCTCAAAACTTCATCAAGTCCCATTCCATTTTGAGCAGTACAACGTAAAATACATTCACCATCACAAACTGCCTGAATAACAGCAGTTTCAGTTCCAGAATTTTCACCTTGTTTTTGTGTAACCTGAATATAATCGCTAGAAACACATTCTTTTAACACAGGATTCCAATTTATTGTTTTAAAAGTTGCATTTTCCGGTAAAACTTTACAGATTACGGATATTTCTTTGTTGGAAGGAGATAATTTTGTTTCACCTTGCGCTATGATTTCAATTTTTCTGGCAGGTATCATATCTTTTTCAGGTTTTATGGCAAGATAAGGTGAAGTTTCTGTCCATTTTTTTCCATCAAATTTATAAGAAACTGTCGGTAAACCTTTGCTGGCTGCAGTAATGACAACTCCACCTTTTTCGAGTGCAGTTTTATTTATACGAACAATTGCAACAAGTCTGTTAGAAAATAATTTTCTTGTCAAAGAGCGTCCACAAGTTTTATATTCATCGTAGTCTGTGGAATCTCCGTTATCCATTCCAACAAGCTCTGCATCTCCAGTTACATTAAATGTGATGTAATTTCGAGCATTTTCTACCAGTTCGCCATTTTTATCGGCTGTCATGATATCGATAAAATGCAAATCTCCAAAATCACCCTCTTCTGGCTTTAAAATGATTTTTTCAGGATCACCAAAAGATTTTTTTATTTCCTGTGCAACCGGATTGTCATTCTCATCATAAGCAACAGCTTTGATTTCACCTTTGTGATATTCAACTTGCCATCTTCCAAAAGGTTCACTTGCAGTTTGATGATTTATTGTCTGCTTGCCAAGAGATTTTCCATTGAAAAAAAGTTCAACAGCCTGTGCATTCGTGTAAGCTTTAACATCAATAACTTGACCTTCGTTCCAATCCCAATAAGGAAGAAGATGAACAAAAGGTGCAGCATTTTTATAAGCCCATTCAGATTTGTAAAGATAAAATGTATCTTTTGGAAAACCAGCTGTATCAATCTGACCAAAATATGAATTTTTAGTATGATAAGGTGTCGGTTCGCCAATATAATCCCAACCTGTCCAAATATACTGCCCCGCACTAAATTCAAAATCTCTGTCTTTTGTAATTACAGTCTGTGTATTCGGTGCACTCCAAGGTGTAGAACAGTTTCCCAACGCCGAACATTGTCCGTCTGAAAATGTAACAAGTTTAAGACTTTCAGGAAAATGATATATTCCACGCGACTGAACTGTAGAACTTGTCTCGGAACCGTAAATTTTCCATTCCGGATATTTTTTGTGATGTTCTTCGTATAAACGTTCAAGATAATTGTAACCAACAACATCAATTTCTTGAGCACAATTCTGAGCGCCATCTGTCATCATATAATTAGAACCAATTGTAACAAGACCGTTTTTGTATGGGTCATGATGTTCAACAATTTGTTTAAGTTTTTTTGTTATTTCGTAACCATTTCCAACGTGAGTATCATAAATTTCGTTTCCGATTGACCACATTATCAAACAAGGATGATTTCGATCTTTTCTAACCCAGCTGACTGTATCTTTTTCGAACCATTCATTAAAATAGTTTCCATAATCAAACGAAGTTTTAGGCTTTTCCCACATATCAAAAGCTTCGTCATCAATCAAGATTCCCATTTCATCTGCTAAATCCATCCATGCTTTTGGTGGAGGATTGTGTGAACAGCGAACTGAGTTTATTCCCATCTCTTGAAGTTTTTTAAATTGACGGCGAAGGGCGTTTTTATCGAAAGCAGAACCAAATGCACCCAAATCATGATGTTGACAAGCTCCATATATTTTAAGATGCTCGCCGTTGAGGAAAAAACCTTTATCTTTATCAAAATAAAAAGATTTGAATCCAAAATTCTGCACTAAACTATCAATCACATTACCATTTTTATCATAAAGTTCTGTTTTTATAGAATAAAGCTCAGGATTCTTGGTTGACCAAAGTTTAGGCTTTTCAACAAAGATTTCTTTCTTTGATTCAAAAAGTTCATAATCTGCAATGGAAGGAACACTTTTTTTCAAATAAACACTATCAGATTCCTGCATTTTTATCAAACTGCAATCTTCTGCAAAAGCAACTGCATTTCCATTTTCATCAAGCAAAGTATGTACAATTTTATGATTTTCAATTTGTCCGGCAACTTCACACTGAAGCTTTAATGACCATTTTCCTTTTAAGTTGTTTTCATCACAAGGACGTGCAACAAAATATGTTCCATTGCTGACAAGAAAAGTTTTTTCTGTCTGTATAAAATGGACATCGCGGAAAATTCCAGCACCAGAATACCACCTAGTATTTGGAGACTGATACACAGCGATGACAATTACTTCATTTTCACCACTTTTTACATATTTTGATATATCAAATTCAAAAGTTGAATATCCATATTTCCATTCACCGGCTTTTTGAGAATTTACCCAGACAGCACAGTTCATGTAAACGCCTTCAAATCTAAGTGCAAAATGAGAATCTTCAATTATTTTTTCTATAGATTGTTCATTTGGGATTTCTGCAACACATTCACCTGCAGGATTTTTACATGCCTCATTATTATTTGCATCATTTTTTTGTGCAATTGTAAATTTTTTTCTGTAACAACCAACACTATTTTTGTACAAATCTTTTACATGGTAAATCATCCAGTCATGTGGTAGCGTTACTTTTTCATATTCACCTTTTTTTGCCGTTTCAAAAAAATCTTCAGGATTAAAAAGAACAGGATTTCCGTCCTTATACATATCATCATTATTTAGCGGAATTTCACAAAATTCCCAATCGCTATTAAATAGTTTTTCCATGATTATATTATACAACGAAAATCCAAAAAAGTGATATAACAAATAAACACAATTATTGAAAAAAAATTGCTCTTTTGTTTGTTTAAAAACTATTTTAATATTTGCTCTATAGCATCTAACTCATCTTTTGTAAAATCAAGATGATTCACAATCTTAACATTATCTGTAATTTGTTCTTTTTTGCTTGAACCAATTAACACTGATGTAACTTTGTCATTTCTCAAATTCCAACATAATGCCATTTCTGCAAGACTTTGATTTCTTGCAAATGCAATTTCTTGCAATTGTTTTATTTGTGAAATTGTTTCTTCTGTTATATCTTCTTTTTTCAAGAAATGATCTTTTGCAGCACGGCTATCATTAGGAATACCATTAAGATAGCGATTGGTGAGTAAACCTTGTGCAAGAGGACTGTAAGTAATAATGCCAGCACCAACTTCATGAGCAGCATCAAATAATCCAGAAGTTTCTGCATTTCTATTAAACATATTATAACGTGGTTGAACAATCAGAAGAGGAGTTTTGTTGTTTTTAAGGATTTGAGCAGCACTTTGTAACTGTTGTGCATTATAATTTGAAAGTCCTACATACAATGCTTTTCCTTGCTTTACAATATCTGACAAAGCACCCATTGTTTCTTCAAGAGGAGTATTTGGGTCTGGACGATGATGATAAAAAATATCAACATAGTCAAGATTCATTCTTTTTAAACTTTGATCAAGACTTGCCATAAGATATTTTCGTGAACCAAAATTTCCGTATGGACCTGGCCACATATCATAACCAGCTTTTGTTGAAATAATCATTTCGTCACGATAAGGACGTAAATCACTTTGCATTATTCTTCCAAAGTTTTCTTCGGCAGAGCCGGGAACTGGACCATAATTATTTGCTAAATCAAAATGTGTAATTCCATTATCAAAAGCTTCAAAAAGCATCTCTTTCATTGTATCAAAACAATCACCAGAACCAAAATTATGCCATAAACCAAGTGAAACTCTAGGAAGAAGAAGCCCACTTTTACCGCAACGTAAATATTTCATTTTTTCATATCGATTTTCATTTGCTTTATACATATTTTCTCCAATAAAAAAATCCAGAAGATTGTTTGAAATAATTTTTGCTATAAGCTAAAAAAAAGGTTCAGATAATCCCAAGCACAGCTCTTGTCGCATACCGTTGCTGGATTCCTCCTCTGGCGGGGTTTTGCGGCAGACACTTGAAGGGCATCTGAACCAATTCAAATTTACTATTTTACAGTCAAATTGTCAACACCCAAAACACACACAAAAACAGTATTCTATCAAACAGTATTAAAAATTTTTATCAAAAGAATTATGAAAATACTAGATTTCTATATAATTTTACTCAAAAAGGTCTTTCAAACAAGATTTTTCATGTTGATTTTAGTTCAGTATCCATACTGAACCTAGCGTAATAAATTAAAAAATCGAGATTTCATTTTACATTACACTTTTGAGACAATTCCATCCTCTATGAAAAAAAACTATTGATTCACTTTTACCAAAAAATCATACAACCAGACATACAATTCGTTTATCTGAAGATTAAGATAACAATTTTCAACACCTATTCTTAAAGATTCATAGTCAATTTTTGAAATCATGTTTGATTCAAACTGTTTTTTCATATCCAGAAGTTCGATTTTTTGATTTTCGTAAATTTTGGAAATTGCTACTAATTGTTCTTTATAATTTTTATAAAGTTTGCTATATTGATTTTGCATAAACTGTTTTTGTAATAAATATGCATTATACGAATTTACAGCAGTATCAAAATCAAGTTTGTATTTTTTTTTGTTCTGTTTGTTTGTAGCCGAAAATAATGGTGTCAGGTTGATTCCAACAGTTGCAGACCAATTTGAAGGTACATTCATTTCTTTCCAGGCTTCTTTCCATTCATTTTCTTTTTTTATTCCCATAGACCATGAAGGTTGAACTAAAATAGAAAGTTCAGGTGCTGAAGTTTGCTTATCAATTACAATTTTATTTTTGAGCATTTCTAGTTTTAGTTGATAATTCGCCTCTAAGGGATCACAAATTCTATCAGTTGCTGTTGCTATAACAGATAAATAATCATCTGTAGATAACGAAAAAAAATTTAGACAATCGTTATCCAAAACATAAATATCACAATTGCATAAAACTTTCAGATTTTGAATTGAACTTTCTAGATTTGCCTGAACATTCAGTAAATCCTGCTGAGACGACCATTTTGAATTCAAAAATTCAGTTATTTTTGATTGACTTGAAGCACCAGAAACTTTTAATTGCTTTACTGCTTCTATTTGTTCATCTAATAGATTTATAGAATTTTTTGAAATTTCAATTTGTTTTTTGTAAATCAACATGTTTACAAAATTTTGAGCAACATTAATTAATACTGTTTTCTTTGTGTTTAAATATTCATAGTAATAATATTTTTTTTGTTGATTTACATTTTCGATATACGGATCTTTTGATTTTCCCTGCATCCAAAAAGGCATCAAACTTTGTTGAAATGAAATACTTAGATTAGGATTTTGAGATAGATAAAGTTCTTCGTATATAGATTCTTTATTTAAACTTGCTCCTACGGAAATACCAATCGATGAACCTCCTGGCAATGGTTGAGCATAAGAAATGGAAGAAGACAGATAATCTGGACAACTTTTCCAGGAATAATCTTTCGCAATTTGAGATGAAGATGAAAAAGACAATTGTGGCGAAAATGCTCCATCTATAGTTTTTGACGAAATAATTGTCGATTGGTATGAATTATATGCAGAAAGAATATCCGAATTATTCACAAGTGCAAAATCAGCCAATTCTATCAGAGAATGTGCATATAAAATCACATTTATTGCATAAAAAAGAATGAAAATACAAATTTTCTTTATCTTTGATTTTTGAATTTGTTTTACCATAACCAACCTTTTTTTAATTAATAAAATCAAGCTTCTTTAATAGAAAGAAAAATATAGGTTTTCTATCTAAAACAATCCTAACATCAGTTTCCAAACCTGCTCTTATTGGAAAAGTTTCACCGCGTCTATTTGAAAAAACAGTTCTATCAATATCAGCATACACAGAATAATAAACATTTTTTCCATCTGAAGAATTTCGGATGTCAGGATCAATGGAAGTAATAATTCCATCGGCACCTTTATATTCATAAAATGGAAACGCTGATAATCGATATTTTACTTTTTTTCCTTCAGATATTTTTCCCATATCTTTTGGAGAAATTTGTATTTCTACACGGAAATTCTCATTATCATTAGGAACAATATTTAGTACATGTGAATTTGATTCAATATAATCACCGACATTTAGTGATGCTAACTCCTGAACATAACCATCCATTGGTGCTTTTACATCCAAAAAAAGATATTGATTATCAAGTTTTATTATATTTTGTTCAATATCGTATATCTCTTTTTCTTTGTCATTCAATTCTTGATTTATTGTCGAAATAAAATTCTTTTTAAAACTTTCCAAATCAGCCAAAGCTAAATTGTAAGACTGCAACTTCATATTCACTTCATAAGGATTTTTTATGCTCGCAGGTTTTTGATTTTCATAAGTATATTCTTTTTTCGAAATAGCAGCTTTTATTTCCAAAACCTCTTTATTTTTTTGATAAGCTTCAAAGCGACTAAATGAAAGCGAATCAGAAATATCACATTCATTTTTGTCATTTAAATATGATTTTTTTAGTGATTTTAGTCCTTGAATTTTTATCTCCAAATCCTCCTTTGCTTTGAAATACATATTCCGCTGAGCTTCATATGATTCTGCATCAACTTTATATAAAATCTCCCCTTTCGCAACTTTTTCTCCAGGTTTATAATTCAATTCAACTATTTTACCTGAAATCACGTTTTTTACAGATGACACATTTTCTCTCGTGCGGACATATCCTTGTGTTTTTATGACTTCATCAGTTCTTCCAAATAAAATCACAGCGATAGTAAAAAAACATATTGCAACAATAACATAAATAATTTGTGACAATTCCTTAGGAATTTCCATCTGGAAAAATTCTCTGGAATACTCCATTTCATTTTGATGTTTCAATACAATCACTTTTTTCATTTTGAATCCTCCACAATTGAGAATATTTTCCCTGTTTTTTTAATAATTCATCATGATTTCCCTGTTCAACAAGTTTTCCATGTTCAAAAACAAATATACAATCGCAATTTCTAATAGTTGAAAGCCTGTGTGCCACCATAATTACAGTTTTATCATGAATTTTTTCATAAACAGTTTCCATAATCTTTTGTTCAGAAATACTATCAAGACTGGCAGTCGCTTCATCAAGAATTATAATATCTGGCTTTCGCATCAAAATTCGTGCCAAGGCAATTCTCTGGCGTTCTCCACCCGATAAAGTTGCTCCCTGTTCACCAACAATCGTATAAAACTTATCTGGAAGAGAATCAATAAAATCGTAAGCTTGAGAATCTTGTGCCGCTTGAAAAATCTGTTCCAGATTTGCCCCATAACTTCCCCAAGAAATATTTTCTGCAATTGTTCCACTAAAAAGCAAACTTTCCTGTGGCACATATCCAATTCTGCTCCGATAAGAATCATTAGAATATTCAGTAATCTCTTTATTATCGATAAAAATTTTACCATCTTCATAATCATAAAATTTCATTAAAAGTTTCAAAAGTGTTGATTTTCCGGAACCTGACATTCCAACAAAAGCAACTTTTTTTCCGGCAGGAATTTTTATTGATACATTATTTATAGCTCTTCCTCTTGTGCCATAAGAAAAACAAACATTTTTGAATTCTATATCCCCAGTTAATTTTTCAGCGTCAATAGTATTTTTTTGATTTTCCCCTTCTTCGGATATATCCAACACATCTGAAAGCCTTTCAGCAGAAACAAATACCTCCTGCCAGTAAGATTGCATTGTAAGCAAACGACTCAAAGGAGCTAAAAAATATCCTGATAATGTAGTAAAAGAAATCAATTGGCCGAGTGAAATTTTATTTTGAAATATCATAAGACTACCGACCCAATAAACAGCCAAAGTCCCACAGGATGAAATAAAATTTTGAATTCCATTTTGCAAATTACCAAGTTTTTGCAATCTTAAATTCTTTTGAGCCGCTTCAACAATTCTGTCTTCTGTGCGGGAAAATGCTTTATCTTCCGTTGCAAGACCTTTTACCGTAGATATTCCATTTATAGTTTCATACATAGAAGCATTTTTTTCAGCTTCAATTCCCGCCAAATCCTTTATCATTTTTTTAAATGGCTTTTTCAAAACATAAACGACAATAGCAGAGAAAAGCACAGGAATTACTGATATTGGAAGCAAAATGGAACCTGTTTTTACTAAAAAAAATGCACCGATCACAATCATTACAGCATCAATCGCAATTGATAATAAAGTTGATGATATTGCATTTCTGATTGTATTTGCATCATTTATTCTTGAAAGGATTTCTCCTGTTTTTCTTTTTTGAAAAAAACTCAACGGAAGTTTTAAAAGATGTAAATAAAAGTCAGAAATCAAGCAAACATCAATTTTTGAACCCATGTATGTTAATAACTGATTTCTACAATAATTCAATAAACCTTGAAAAACAATTATAATCAAATAACAAAATGAGCTGAGATTCAATGTTGATTTTATCTGCGAATAAAGCACTTCATCTATCAAAAATCTAAAATAAAATGACATGACAATTCCAAACACAGATAAAAAAATGCTTGCAACAAAAGTTTCTATAATATATTTCTTATATGGCTTTAATAAACCGAGAAATCGTGAAAAGAAACCTTTTTTGTCAGTTCCTTTTTCAAATCTGCTTGTTGGAAATAAAATAAATGTAATACCAGACCATTTTGCCATCAAAGAATCAAGAGGTTCTGTCGTTAATCCAATAGCAGGATCATTTATATATGCCACTTTTTTTTTGATTTTATAGATAGCAACATAATGTTCATGACCATCCCATTTCAAGTGAAGAATTGCCGGCATTGGAAACGAAACAATCTTTTCTTTATCACTAACCATAATTCCTTTGCAAGAAAGTCCAAATTTTTCAGATGCCTTTATTATTCCAAGTCCACTTGTACCAATTTTATCAGTACCCGCAACTTCTCTTATTTTTCGTATAGAAACATCTTTTCCATAATAATGCAAAACGAATGAGATGCACGCTATACCACAATCTGATTCGTCATGTTGAATAATATTTTTAATCTTTGCCATAGTGAAACCGTTTTATTAAAAAGATAAAATTCAAGCTTTTATTTTAAAAATTTGGGTGGCTTTTGGTTGGTTCCCTTTCTTTGATTTCTTTCGAATTTGTTTCTTTCAACTTCGCACAAAAAGCAAAAAGCAAAAATTGGAAACTAAACCAACCAAAAACAGGCTATTCGCCCTTCGCTCACGCTCATCCGCTTCCCTCGCTTCGCTCAGTCCAGTGGACTGCTTCGCAGGGGCTACTATCCTTGCCACGATTAAAACTTGAAAATTTATCCAGTAGATTTATAAACAATAAAATTAATTATTCAAATGAAATCATTTCAATCACTTGAATGAAAAACTTTATCCTAGTTGTAATCAAAGTTACTTTAATGTGGTTTGTTGTTCAGAAAATATGACTATTGATTAATTGTTGCGATATTTTTATGTTATTTTTTGTTGCGATGTGTAACTATAGTATGTTGTTTTGTATAATCAAACACTTGAAAGGATTCCTTTCCATCACGCTTGATTATACAAGATAATTTATTTTTTTCATTTATAATTCAAAATAAAGTTTTCTACACTTTCTTTTATTTCTTGAAATTTCAATGCAGATTTTGGAAGTGTTTTATCTTTTTTATTCATCATTTTATAAAAATCTGCAGCTGCTTGTCTAGATTTAAAATAATATCCCTGATTACCTTCAATCCCTTGTTGAAGATTCTGTTTTCGACCTTCTTTAAACACTAATAAATTATCAAGTTTATCATATTCTGAATCACGATCTTGAATATCTTTACAGTCAGATATCCTGACAGTATAAACTATATTATCATCAAAAACTCGGAACACATAAACGCCAGAAGCATACATCTGTCTTCTAAGACCTTGTGAATACATAATAGAAACTTTAAATCTCTTTCCTTCTTGCCATGAAAAGTTTAAATACTCATCATTCGTAAATAAAAAAATATTTTTACAATCCTTAAAAGACTGTAGAATATCTTGATAAGTAATATTTTTGGGATTTGGAAATAAATCTACATTGATACTATTCAATGTAACTTCATTAAAGCGTTCTTTTGTTTCTTTTATAAAATAATAAGAAACAGTACTTTCATTATTATTCAATTCCAATTTTTCGTTAAGTAATCCCAATTCTTGGAAAAACGCCTTACAATCAGTTTCAAAATCACTTGCTGCTAAAAAAGAAACTGTATTCATAATGAATAAAAAAACAAACAAAAACTTAAATTTTTTCATAATATCACTCCCATAAAAAGTCAAGAAGACTGTTTCAACAATCGATTGACTTTTTACGCTGCTCCATAATGCAATGAGGGGCAGCAGTTGATAAAAAAGTTCGAAACGCGAACTTGTGAATACGTCGAGTCAAGGCACGCTGTCGCTTAAAGCCTTGACTTCTCCGTTTTTAAGGTTTGTATTTTAAGGTTTGTATTAAACCTTAAATAAAAACTTTGACGCTATTTTGGCAAAGTTTTTATTACACTATCCTAAAATTATATTTTTATAGAAAAAACTATAATAATCAAAAAAGAAAATTATTCTTATAATTTAACAAGCATAATTCCTGAAACACAAGTATCATTATATTTACTTCCTTTATAAACACTTTTTATTGTAATCCTGATTACTTCATCCTCTTTGAATTCTGATAAATCAATATATTGGGGTTTTGCAGTATCAATCAATACAACATCAACAGTCTTTTTTGAAGAAAGTCCACTTATTGAAACTTTTTCAACTCTATTATTTTTTTCATATAAATCAGGTCTTGAAAATGAAACAAATCCATTCAAAATGTAAAAACCTGAAGCATTTGATTTATCAAATTGAATATATTCATCAATACCATTTCCTTTAACACCTTCAACCCAAGGTTTATGTAAAGCTAATGTGGCTATATTATTTGCAGAATACTCAATGATTCCCTCTTTCAATGTTGAACTTGCATGTATATTTGTAATTGGAATAACATCGCAGTTAACAGGTAGCCCCGATATTTTTGGCAAGGAATCATCATTCATATATAGAAGATTTAAATCCTCACTTTTTAGACATAAATATTTTTGTTTTTCTAAGGAATAATAATTGTAACCAAAATCTTCTGGAGATGATTTTTTATTAGCTGTAGAGCTATTCATTGACTTAGTTTTTGGAATAGTTGGAATTGTAAAAAAAACATGAGGAGCAAAATTTTGAATATGGAAATTTAATATAGCCGCTTCTTTTTCAAATTCAATATAGTCAGAAATAAACATTATAGTTGAACAATCTTCACCATAAGAATGATTTGTCGTGAGCTTATATTGTTTTTTTCCGTCATATTCAAGTGTATACACTTCATCACTATTATTTGTTTTTGCAGAAATCTTAACCAATGTATTATTAACCAAATTTGATGTTTCACCACCAAAAGAAACATAATCATGAGATATTTTTATTGATGGGGCATCAATCACAACTGTAAAATAATCATTTGTGTCACTTCTATAATAAAAATTCCAAGAGTTCTTTTCTGTTCTTTTAAATGAAGATATCACTTTCTTTGTTCCATTTTCTTCCTTAATTATATTGATATTATCTTCTGTTCTATCTATAAAAAATCTTCTTAGAATTTTAAAATCTTTTTTGATGTTATTCCAATTATAATAATCAACTTTTGTTCCCAAATCATAATGAATTATCTGCTTCACCAGACCATCATCATAGAATTTAAATTCTTCCGTATAACGAATATCTTTACCATATGGATAATAAAGACGTAAAATAAAATTATTATTCTCTGCATATAAATAGCAAAAAATAAAACTCATAAAAAAGAACATTATTTTTTTCATAATCACTCCTCATATAATTTTTGTTTCTCACATTATACAATTAATACACTAATAGTTTTGCTTTTCCACCTGAATTAATTGCACTATCAACTGATTTTGCTACTAGAGCGACATCCCCATCTGACATTTTAATACATCCCCAAGTTGTAGAACCTACTCCGCTGTGGATTAAATACCCTGAATCATTAACAGTTCCTGATACTGAATATGATGTTTCTGATTCTTTTTTATAAGTAGTAACTTTTTGATAAGCATTAGTTGGTATTTTCAAAGGTCCAATATAGTTATCATTACTTTTACAACTCTTTCCTAATTCCCATGATCCTGTTGGAAATTGTTTTGGATAGTAATAATAACCATTAAATAAAACAGGCGTTCCTCTTTCTTCTGGTGTCTTAACCTTATTTGTTGCAGTATAATTAGAGTTCTTTACATTAATCAACTTTCCACTTGAATCATAAGTAAGTTCGGACACTGACATTTTGTTATTTGCATTTTTTTGATATGAAATAATAACATCTGTATATGCATTTCCAGACATTTTATTTCCACTAGAATTCTTTACTACATTCCCTCCACATCCTCCATAGCTGCTTGAAGTTGTGCTGCTTGTACTGCCTGACGAAGTTCCGCCTGAATAGCTTGATGAACTTCTGCTTGCAGAACTGCCGGAACTTGAACTACTAGAAGAACTTTTTCCACCGCTAAAGAAATTTCTCACCAAGCTCCAAAAGCCGCCTCCGCTGCCACCATTTACTTCTACCAACTGGTTGTAATTTAACTCTTCGTAATCGTTTAAATTAAACGCAACTGCACTTAATTTTACTTGTTTTTTTGTAAAAAATCCCATTTTTTACCTCCGATTTTAATTTTTTTAATTTTTTTCCCAAAAATCACAAATTAATTTTGTTATTCCTGCAAAAAATAACAAATTCTAAACTCAATCTAGCTAGATTCTTTCTTATTTTACATTCAACTGGTTCAATATCCAGAATATTTCCAGTTTCTACTTGTGAAGCGTAAAAACAAGTTCCCCCACATAAATATCTTGCCCAGCATTTATAACAAGGTTTTCTTGAAACTACGCTCTTATCTCCTTTTATTCTTTTTACTTGAGAATTTATGTTCCCAATTTTATTCATATCTGAAGATTCAAAATACAGACAATTATATATATTTCCTTTTGCATTAATAACTAATTGATTATCTAAATTACATCTACAAACTTGCTTTGTTCTTGAAATCAATAGTTTTATAGGATTTACACAATAATCATCTTCCAAAAAATCCAGCAAAGAAAAATCATTTTTCAATGCATCATCTTTGAATTGTTGAAATAACTCTTCGTACCCTACTAAAAGATTATCCACATTCTCCATTGTAAATGAAACAGAAATTCCCGATCGAACTGATGTCATTGCTCCTTTATAAAACCAAGTTTTTTAAATGCAATGCTATTTCAAGTTGTTTAGGATAATGTGATGTAAATACCGCAGAAGCACATAATGAAATATTCTCTTTTTGAAAAATTCTGATATTTTTCACGATTTCATTGTATGAGCATTTTCCTGTATTAAATTTTCTATTAAAATCATGAACTTTTTGAGAACCATCTATACTTATATATAATGGTTCTATTCCAGCCGCTTTTACTAAATGAATAAAATCAGAAGTTGCACAAGTTTCATTTGTAAAAATACTAAAAGATGGATACTGCGGACTTAATTTTTTTGAAAAATCAATATATTCACCATATTTTACTTCAAGAATCCAACGATTTACTCTATTTGATTTCCATGAAGAATAATTTTTTCTATTTATACTCTCGGTTCTCATATCTTCCCGAAACATTCCAATAGACATTCCAAGCATTTCATACAATTTTTTTTCCCTGATAAGTTGATTCAATATTGAAACCAAACAAGACACATTTTCTTCACTTTCTTCAGCAAATAAATCCGGTTTAGAATTGTCAAAATCTCTGTGCAAAGAATTAAAAAATGTTTTAACATCATCCTGCTTTATATCTTTTTCGGAAAAATCCTGAGGTTCATAATTTTCATATTCCGCCAAAACCTGCTGTAATATTTCAATATCAATAGAAGATTCTGAACTCATAGAATATGTAAAATCATATTTTGAAGCCTTAGGTTTGTATTCTTTCATCACCCAATTCATTGATTTTTTTATAGTTTCAATATTATTAATATTTGATTCATTTTTATTCAGATAGCAATATGAACAATTCAGATTACAACGATTACTTGTATTTATCATAACAGAACAACCGTCATTTTCTACCGAAAAGTTTGTGTTATCTGATTCATTAATTTTAAAAAAACGAGATTCATCTGTTATTAAACTGTGCAAGTGACTTATTTTTTCCATTTTTAATCCTTTTTTTCATTAAATTTGCGTTTGTGTTTTTGGGAAAACATTCAACAATCCTTTATGTAAGGACAGTTTTTTAATTCTATTTTAACTCTCCAGGCGAAACAGAATTGATATTCCAATTTGATGCATCAAAAATGATTGGAAAATCAATTTCTTCATTATTCATTATTTTGTTTTTGATTTCTGATGCGTTTACTCTATTCAAACTTTTTAATGGACTTACACCTTTTGAAATAATAGCATTAGAAATCTCTTTTGATTTGACAATACCTTCATCAAAAAGCAAATCTAAAGCTTCGGATACTTCTGTTTTCCATTCACTAAGATTTTCTGCAGCATACACAAAACCATCAATCACAGAATTATTAACAGTATTTAATAGATAAATTACATCAGTAGAATCATTGTAGTGTGAATTTTCATTTTCAGCCCATAAATCACGAACCCCATCTTTAGAAAAAGGAGCTGTTGCAAGATTCAAATCATCACCATCTTCATTAATACAACCACCTTCTTTTGTTCGTGGATGAACCAAGATAATTTCACCTTTTTTCACATCAATTGCCGGCAATATAAACTTTCCTTTTTCTCCATCACAAGCACTGATTATTTCAATACCAGCAAGATTTCCATCTTCCAAAGCCATAAGTTCAATAAATTCAGTCCTATACAAAACATTGCCTGCTACAGTTGCTTTAGCATATTTAATTTGAGCTTCCGTGAAAATCATTTTTGGAACAGATGGATTAAAACCAATAAACGGAACACAAAATGTCAGTGAATTTCCAACTTTATCTTCAACAGTACCAAAAATTTCGTATTTTAATCCTACTTTAGTTTCATTTTCAAGAATAAAAGTGATTTCTTTTCCATCTTCAGAAATTTCCTGAGTATTCTCGATAAAACCGTATTCGCCTGATGCCGCGGCCAATGAAGGAGACAATTGCAATCCGATAGAATGTTCCTGTGAATCAGAAATATTCTGATTAAATGGAGAAACAACTACATTTCTGATAGAAACAGAATCAGAAAACTCAAGTTTCACTGTCTTATTGTCCAAAACGCTGATATTTTTCAAGCAAGGATTTTCATAATCGCCACCAATTATCTCAATTCCCTGTTCCGTAGCTTTGCAGGAAAACGGAATGACCGAAAATAAAACTACACTGACAAGAAAAACAGTCTGCGCAAATATCAGCACCAGCTCTTTTCTAAAAACTTTCATATAAAACCTCCATACATTCAGGCAAAGTCATATCAAGCTTTACCTTCAAAAATGAGCATCAAAATTGATTTATGCTCTAATATAAATATGTACAAAGGGTTACGATTTTTTACCAAAAAAACAAAAAAAAAGCAGAAATTTTTTAAAAATTTCTGCTTTTTTGGAAATTTATTGGTTTTTAAAATAATTTTCTAAAAATCTGTTAGAATTTTGCAGCTTCTACCATATATCTGATAGAAATCCCAGTATCATCTTCCAGAGTTTTTTCAATCACAAAAATAAGACTTTTTCCAGAATTATCACAAAAGATTCTTTCTATTTTATAATTTGTGATTCCTTTTCTCTTAATATCAGGCGTACCGACTTTTTGCCTTGTAATGACATTTCCTTCTGCATCCTGTTTTTCAATCATAATAAAAAACGAAGATTTTACATTTTTTCCTTTTCCTTCAAAAGTTGGAACAAGTTGAATATGATAAGAATTTGGATTATCAATCTCAGAACCTCTAAAATCTTTAAAAACAATTTCTTCAGTTCCTTTTTTATTCACATCATCAAGAATATAAAGCACGTTATCAATATTTGCTTTTTCCGTAGGAAAATCTTTTAAATAATAAAAACTTTTTGCTTCCAATGCTTCAAAAACTTCTTTTCCACTTTTTCCTGCAGTAACAGAAGTCGGCTTTGTTTTAAAAACACCACCATCAACATAATCATTTGCTGCTATATCAACCTGATAAATTTCAGCCCATCCCTGAAATTTTTTATCAGTTTTTCCATATTGACCAAAAATATAGTATTTTCCGTCTGCTGTAAATCCTTTATCCACAAAAGACGCAACATCACCTGCAAAACAAGCAGCAATTCCAGCTATAAATGCAGCACAAGCCAAAAATACCTTTTTCATTTTTCCCCCTAAAACTGTACTGGCTCAAAGAGTCTTTACAAAATAATTTCCCATATACGATATACATTTTTCTTATTATATTTTCGGAATAAATTCAAAACACTTTACTATTATTTACAGAATTGTTATCTTTTAACTATGACAATCAAAATCAGAAATAGAATAACACGCATTTTTTTTATAATTTCTATAATTTATTTTGCTATAATTACCATTTTTACAGCTTATAAATTATTCTCAAATACACTTTTGTTTCCTGTTTTTTACGCCCCGAAAGTTCAAAAACACTTTCTTTTCACAAACAACCCTTATGCTGTGATAATTTCTATTTTCATTACAATCATTTATATTTGTTTCACAACATTCATAATAATGCAAAACTTCCAAAAAACGCAGGCCACTGACATGCTTTTTTTTCTTTCTTTTCTGATGAGCATGCTTTGCGATACATTCAGAATTTTTGTACCACTATTTCATTGTGCAAAAACTTATTCCAATTTTTTAATTGCGATTGCCAACATTACTCTTTTTGGCAAAATTCTCGCTCCACTTTCCATCTGTGCAGCCATCATTTTAAGCAATGAAGATTATCGAAAAATTGCTGACCAAAACATTCTCATCATCTTGATTACTTCTTTATTCTTTGCAAATCTGATTCCCATAAACACAGCGATTGTACTTCCAAACTTTTCAATTTCTTTTGGTTACATAGAATTATTAAAGACATTTTCTATCATCATATTTATTATCAGCATCACTTCTCTTGCAATAAACAATCACAAAAATGAATATAGTCAAAAATCTGCAATTGGATTGTTTTTGATTTGCACAGGTTATTTAATTTTTACAAACGGATATTCTATTTTTACTACAGTTTTATCTCCTGTTTTTTTAATTACAGGAACACATTTTTATATGGCAACTATTCACCGTCAGTATCTGTGGATTAACTGAAAACCAAAACCAAAAATCTGTAGATCCAGCCGATTGCAACTGGGATAAGAACGTTGTCAAAATCTTTGAGTGGAAGAACTTCAATCATCATAGCACAAAACGCAATAATCAAACTCAAAAATACGTTTTTACTGCAGCATAATGTTGATATGAAAACAGCTATAAAACAGGCAAGACTTCCTTCAATAGTTTTTCCATGAGTTCCTGGAATCATACGTTTTCCTATTGCTTTTCCAACAAGACTTGCAAATCCATCACCAAAAGAAAGAGCAAAAATGCCGACTTTCGCAAAATCAAGAGGAAGAGTCAAAGCCGTTATCAAAATGCCGATTACCAAAGTGACAGGTCCCAAAACAAACCGATTTTCATCACGTTTTCTAGATGCAACTTCTGTAATTTTTGAAATAACAGGGATTGTATATCCTTTGCAATGAAGAAATTCACAGACAGAATAAAACAAAACTGCAAAAATCAACAATCCTATGATCGGCCAGTATGCAATCTTCAAAAAAAACGGTACAAAACTGGAACAAATATGAATTGTCTTTCTGAAAATTTCTTTTATGAGCCTGTTTTTTCTCTGACGTTCAAAAATGCCTTCAAGAATTCTGTTTTCCACTTTTTCCTCTTTTTCCAGAATCAATAATAAAAAAAGTATTCCCACCAAAAGTTACAGTTTTTCATTATTCAATAACGTTTTTGAAATATCTGTATAAATTGAAGGTTCAAATTCCGGTACCTGATGAGTTATATACTGAATGTTCTGCTGTGCAAGATTGCTTCCTTCAAGCCGCACAAGCGTTTCCTGATTTCTAGTAAGTGCATCCCATGCACGCAATGACTGACTAAACTGAACTATAGCCTGAGCATTTAACGCACTGTTTCCAGTTCTTTTTGCAAGATTATACAAAGTTACACCATAATTGTTAGATGCATACAAATAAGTATTCACCACATCATAATCTTTAACACTGGTCTGAGGGAATACAATTCCACGTTTTTCAATTTCTCTGTCAAGCGTATCAATTAACTGACTGTAATACCCCTGGGCTGCATAATCATCACCACGCATGAAAAGAGTATTTGCCATTGCAAGCATCAAATTTCGTTCTTTTACATTACCATCGCCAGCTTTCATAAACGAACCGAGCGCTTCGCCATAATTATTTTTCTTATATTGAATGTAACCGATTCTGTAACGTAGATTTGGAGTATCATTTCCAAGTTCCACAGAATATTTATAATTTGTCAAAGCGTCATCATAATCACCCGAAATAGAATATTTGATATTGCCCATATCTTCATATAGTTTACCAATATCAGCATTACCTTCAAATCCAGCATTATCACGCTCAGTTGTAAACAATGAAATAGCTTCTGAAAATTGTTCCTGTGCCAAAAGATAATTTTCCATATCAATATACTGTTCACCCAAAAGTCTGTATGAATCAATATATTTATAGATATCGCGCTTTTTCATAGACGGAACAGTATTGAATTTTTCGATTGCTGTCTGCAGCGTATTTTCAATTGCGGCATTTTCATCAGACTTTATAAAATATTTCGCCAAATTGTAATAAGCAATAGGATTATCAGGATTTGTTTTTACAGCTCTGAGCAATAGTCCGCGCAAACCATCAATTTCATAACGTAAATATTCTTCTGAAGGAGCAAGAGTTCCATAATATTTATCAAGAAGATATCCGCTCAATTCCGCCCAATCATCTGAGGAAAGTGATTTTTCACGAGGTTCAAAATATTTCTTTAGCGGAATAACTTCTTTAAGATTGTCAGTTCTGATAAAATAACGCATCATTCTTGAAAGATACAAATCGGAATTTCGCTTTTTATTTCCATATAATTGCAGAAGATTAGCATATTGTTCTCGAGCAAGTTCAAGTTTTTCAGGATCTTTTTCAGTTCCCCACTCAAGGAAAATATCACCAAGTTTTAAAATACCGTCTGCATCATTAATATGATAATCAAGAACTTCGCGGCGTACAATTTCTTCGGCACGCTCATAGTTTGCCATATCATTCAATTCCATGTCGGCATATTCAAGACCAGCTGCCTTATCATGCTTGAAGAAAGAAAGAATTCTGTCATACATAGCTGATGCACGTTGATATTGCTTATGATTTCTGTATCCTCTTGCATAATTAAAGAACCATTTTTTACTTATGCGATATTTACAGGCTTCTTCAAATTTCATTTCTGACTGAGGATATTCATCAGCCTGAAGCAAAGCATATCCCTGCTTATACAGACTGTTAGCTTTTAATGGTTTGTAAATGCAGTTTTTTGAAAAATGATAAATTCCAAAAGATGCCAGCATCAGCGTGATTCCAATCAGAAAAGCTGGAATAATTCTATTTCTAAGTTGATAGGAAAGTGATTTTTTATAAGCTTCATATTCTTCTGCCGTTCTGTGTTCAAAATCTCTTGGAACAGGAATAGAAGTGTCCAGCATTTTTTCAAGGAAACTTGCAACTTGTCGGGCAGGAGCTTTATTCAAAATCTTTTCAATGATTTCAAATTCTGCATCATCTGTGAATTCGTCCTGAACAATAAGATTTTCAAATGCAAGACGAACATTCAAAGGATATTCAGAAAGATTTTTTAAGAATTGTTTGTACTGTGCATCTGACAATGTATTTGGAGGAAGCTCTTCACTCTCTTCCGCTTCAGAAAAATCAACTTCGGAAATATCTTTTTTAGATTTTTTTGAATCCTTTCTAGTAGCAAGAGGTGCATGTTTTTCTTCTTTTACTGTTGATACATCAGAAAAGCCTGGAATCTCAAATTCACCTTCCATAAGGAAATCGTCATTGCTACCCATTTCAAAACCGCCATTAAGTTTTGAATCAGTATCAGCAATTCCAAAATCAATATCATCCATTGCGGAAGTATCAAAATCCTCAAGAGGTATATTATCTTCAGTAGATTGATTGCCATCTGCGTTATCAAGAGATTCATCATTATCAAAAATAGAATCATTATAATCAGGGATATCGTCAGTTACCGAAAAATCATTTTGAGGTTCCAGACTTTCAAGACCAATATCTTCAAAAACATTGTCGCTACCAGTCGCTTCGTTACCATCAAGTCCGCTAGTATCACCAAGCGCACCCAAATCACCTAGGTCACCAATATCACCAACATCACCAAGTGCGTCCAAGTCTGCAACATCAGAATCGCTACCAGTCGCTTCGTTCCCATCAAGTCCGCTAGTGTCGCCAAGCGCACCCAAATCACCTAGGTCACCAAGATCACCAAGTGCGTCCAAGTCTGCAACACCAGCATCGCTACCAATCGCTTCGTTACCATCAAGTCCACTAGTGTCGCCAAGGTCACCCAAATCATCCAGGTCACCAAGATCACCAACTGCGTTCAAGTCTGCAACATCAGCATCGCTACCAGTCGCTTCGTTACCATCAAGTCCGCTAGTGTCACCAAGCGCACCCAGGTCACCCAGATCAGCAACATCACCAAGTGCATCTAAATCTGCAACATCAGCATCGCTACCAGTCGCTTCGTTACCATCAAGTCCGTTAGTGTCGCCAAGCGCACCCAAATCACCCAGGTCACCAATATTACCAATATCACCAAGTGCATCTAAATCTGCAACATCAGCATCGCTACCAGTCGCTTCGTTACCATCAAGTCCGTTAGTGTCGCCAAGCGCACCCAAATCACCCAGGTCACCAATATTACCAATATCACCAAGTACATCTAAATCTGCAACATCAGCATCGCCACCAGTCGCTTCGTTACCATCAAGTCCACTAGTGTCGCCAAGTGCACCCAAATCATCCAGGTCACCAAGATCACCAACTGCGTTCAAGTCTGCAACATCAGCATCGCTACCAGTCGCTTCGTTACCATCAAGTCCGCTAGTGTCACCAAGCGCACCCAGGTCACCCAGATCAGCAACATCACCAAGTGCATCTAAATCTGCAACATCAGCATCGCTACCAGTCGCTTCGTTACCATCAAGTCCGTTAGTGTCGCCAAGCGCACCCAAATCACCCAGGTCACCAATATTACCAATATCACCAAGTACATCTAAATCTGCAACATCAGCATCGCCACCAGTCGCTTCGTTACCATCAAGTCCACTAGTGTCGCCAAGTGCACCCAAATCACCCAAGTCACCAATATCACCAAGCTCACCAAGTGCGTCCAAGTCTGCAACATCAGCATCGCTACCAGTCGCTTCGTTACCATCAAGTCCACTAGTGTCGCCAAGTGCACCCAAATCA
>SAMEA104315430__coassemble_113_pt1 | contig 46853 bp, 38 predicted proteins | sample SAMEA104315430__metabat2_low_PE_026 | metagenome-assembled genome bin SAMEA104315430 (sample SAMEA104315430) | gut metagenome | biome: Monkey gut; feature: monkey-associated habitat; material: faeces | place: China | collected 2013 | reverse complement strand
GTAGAGCGCCACCTTGCCAAGGTGGATGTCGCGGGTCCGACTCCCGTTTTCCGCTTTATCTTACAATAGAGACGCATAAACTTGTGTCTCTATTTTTTTATCAGGTCTTGAACCTATAGGAGTCATAATTGAAATTCACAAAATCAATCAAAAATCTTGAAAAATCAGCAATTGAATTAACTGTCACAGTTGAAAAAGATGAAGTTGTAGACATTTACAACAAAACACTTGCTAAATATGTAAAAAATGCACAAATTCCTGGCTTTAGAAAAGGTCATGTTCCAGCTAATGTTCTTGAAAGAAAATATGGTGACTCAATTAAAGCAGAAGCAATTGAATCATTAATTGACCTATCATTCTCTGAAATCGTTAAAGAAGATAAAGACAACTACCCTCTTCCTTATTCACAACCTTCAATGGAAAAAATGCCTGAATTAGATATTACAAAAGACTTGACTTACACAGTAAAGTATGATGTTTTCCCAAAAGTTGAAGTTAAAAACTTCTCTGGAATTACTGTAAAAGAACCTCAAGTTACCATTACAGATGATGATGTAGCAGAAGAACTCAAAACAATGCAGGAACGTAATGCTATGGTCATCGACAAAAAAGATGCAACTGTAGAAAAAGACAATGTAGTAACTATTGATTACGTTGAACTTGATGAATCTAAAAATGAAATTGAAAGTACAAAACGTCAGGATTTCGTATTCACTGTAGGTTCAGGTGAAAATCTTTATAAAGTTGATGATGACATACTTGGAATGAAAAAGGATGAATCAAAAGAAATTACAAAAACTTTTGACAAAGATTACGAAGATTCTGACCTCGCAGGTAAAACTGTAACATTAAAAGTTACTGTAAAAGCTGTAAAAATTCGTGATATTCCTGATTTGGATGATGATTTTGCTCAAGACTGTAATGAAAAATACAAAACTTTGCAGGATATGAAAGATGACATCAAAAATAATATGGAAACTGCAAAAAATCGTCGCATAAGAGAAATAAAAAATAATTCATTACTTGAACAGCTTGTAGAAAAAAATCAGTTTGATATTCCAGATTCAATGCTGCAGGCAGAATTGGACGGAAGATGGAGAATGATGGCTCAGCAGTTCCAGACAACTCCAGAACAGCTCGAAAAAATGATTACAGCTTCTGGTCAGACAAAAGAAACTATGCTTAATGAATGGACTGGAAACAGCGAAAAGATGCTTAAATCTCGAATTATTGTTGATTCTTTGATTCGTTCTAAAAACATCAGTGTTACATCAGAAGAAATTGAAGCAGAATATGAAAAAATTGCAAAAGAAGGTGGAATTACAGTCGAAGAAGTAAAAAAACACTACGAAGATCCTCGTTCTAAAGAATATTTACTTGATGAAACAAAAGAAAATAAACTTTATGATGAAATTTATAAAGAAGTAAAAGTTTCTAAAGGCGACAAAATGTCTTTCAAAGAACTTTTTTCTAACATGCAATAGTTAAACTGCATTAAAACTTTTCTATGATTTAAAACAGGCTGACTTTAAAAGAATGATGATTTTCTTTTTTAGGCAGCCTGTTCTTTTTTGTATTTTATTGTTTTGTTTTAAACCGTGGCAAGGATTGGAAGGGCTGGCAAAGCCAGTTCGTAAGCAGCTTTAGCTGCGTCGAATGAAGGCGCTTTGACGCCGGAACCCTGCAAAGCCTGTTTTTGTTTTGTTTGTCTCCGAAGCTTGTCGAAGGAAGCAAACAAAACAAAAGCCACCCGAATAAAAATTCTGACATTTATCTGCTTTATTTAATAAAAATTCAATGCAAATATCACTACACAAAACAAAAAAAATTTATTATAATTATAAAGATTGACTTTTTTTCTAAGGATTTTTTTTATGGAAAAGATGAATACTTTAGTGCCTTATGTTGTTGAAAAAACAGGTAATGGAGAACGTTCTTATGATATTTTTTCACGACTTTTAAAAGACAGAATTGTTTTTATTGACGGTGAAATAAATGATACAATGGCAGATTTAATTGTTGCACAGATTTTGTTTTTGGAATCAGAAAATCCAGACAAAGATATAAGCATTTACATTAACTCGCCAGGCGGAAGTGTTACTGCAGGACTTGCAATCTATGATACAATGAAATATGTAAAATGCGATATTCAAACAATCTGTATGGGACAAGCTGCTTCAATGGCTGCCATTTTGCTCGCTGGTGGAACAAAAGGAAAACGATATGCACTTCCTTCAAGCAGAATTATGATTCATCAGCCTAGAGGCGGAGTTGAAGGTCAGGAAAGTGATATCAGCATTCTTGCAAAAGAAATCATAAGATTGAAAAAACTTTCTATTGAATATCTTTCAAATGATACTGGAAAATCTGTTGAAAAAATTGCAGAAGATATTGAAAGAGATTTTTTCATGTCTGCACAGGAAGGAAAAGATTACGGCATCGTTGATCATGTAATGCCAAGCAGAAAATAATTATTTAAATTCAACTCAAAAAAGGATTTTTTTATGAAATTTTTTGGAAATAATGAGGGAGTTTGTGTTTTTTGTAGAAACACAGCCAGCAGAGACCGCAGATTAGTTGGCGGACTTGGAAGTGATATTTATATTTGTGATAAATGTGTTGCAATCTGTCAAGAACTTTTGGAACAGCAAGAAGCAGAATTGATGCCAATTGAAATCAAAAATGTTCCAACTCCCAGTGAATTTAAACAGTATCTTGACAGTTATGTTATCGGACAGGAAGAAGCAAAAAAAACATTGTCAGTTGCAGTTTACAACCACTACAAAAGAATGTCTGTATTAAATGCTTCCAAAATGGATGAAAATGCAATTAAAATCGAAAAATCAAATGTACTTTTGATTGGTCCGACTGGTTCTGGAAAAACACTTTTGGCAAGAACTCTGGCAGAACGTTTAAAAGTACCTTTTGCCATTGCAGATGCTACAACTTTGACAGAGGCAGGCTACGTTGGTGAGGATGTTGAAAATGTTCTTCTCAAACTTATTAACGCTGCAGATGGAAATATCGAAGCTGCACAGCGAGGAATTATTTTTATTGATGAAATTGATAAAATTGCCCGCAAGAGTGAAAATACTTCTATTACACGCGATGTTAGCGGTGAAGGGGTGCAGCAGGCTCTTTTAAAAATTATTGAAGGAACAATTGCAAGCGTTCCTCCACAAGGTGGTAGAAAACATCCTAATCAGGAAATGCTCCAGATTGATACTACAAACATTCTTTTCATTTTAGGCGGAGCTTTCGTTGGGCTTGATAAAATTATTGAACAAAGAGTTGCAAGCCATTCTATGGGATTTGGTTCCAATGTCGGACAAATGGATGAAGCACAAAAAATGCAGCTTTTAAATCAGGTAACTCCAGATGATCTTGTAAAATTCGGTCTCATTCCTGAATTGATTGGACGTATGCCGATTACTTGTGCTTTAAAAGAACTTACAAAAGATGATTTAGTAAATGTATTGACAGAACCAAAAAATGCAATTACTAAACAGTTCCAGGCTTCATTTAAAATTGATGATGTTGATTTGATTTTTGAAAAAGAAGCTATCGAAGAAATTGCTAACGAAGCTATAAGACAGAAAACTGGAGCCCGCGGACTTAGAACAATCGTGGAAAAAATGCTCATGGATATTATGTTCCAGATTCCTGATATTAAAGGTAAAAAACAATTTACAGTCACAAAGAAAATCGTTCAAGGAAAAGAAAAAAATCTATCTGACAAAATTCTGCAGCTACCTGACGCAAGTTAGTTTTTATGAATGTATTCGATTTGTTATCCGATAAATTAAAGAAATCGGTTCAAGAACTTGGTTTTTCCTCTCCTACTCCTGTGCAGTCAGAAGTTATTCCAAAAATAATTGATGGTGAAAATGTATTATTTCAATCTGACACAGGAACAGGAAAAACTTTTGCATATTTATTTCCTTTGATTACAAAACTGGATACTCTTGAAGAAAAAAAAACTTTGAATTCAACTGTAAAGATTATAATTGTTGCACCGACTTTTGAACTTGCTTCGCAGATTAATGCAGCCTGTAAATTAATAACTGATTATAAAACTGCTTTATTGATTGGTGGAGTTCCCATAAAACGGCAGATTGAACTTTTGAAAGAGAAACCGCAGATTGTTATTGGAACAGCGTCAAGACTTGTAGAACTGATTCATCTGAAAAAACTAAAAATTGAAAATCTTCTTGCTGTAGTTTTTGATGAAACAGACCGTCTTTTGAAAAAAGAAGCAATATCTGACACATCAGATTTGAGAAATCTTTTATCAGCGAACACTCAAATCATTGCCTGTTCTGCGACATTAAATAAACAAACAAAAATTTTCTTTGCCGATTCAAAAAACATTGTTTTACCTCCAGAAAATGTTTTAAAGGAAAAAATAACACATTGGGCAATTTATGCAGAAAATCGTGATAAAATCGACACGCTCAGAAAATTCCTTGCAGCAGAAAATCCTGAAAAAGCACTTATTTTTACTTCCAGAGCTGATCAGGTGGAAAACATTTATAACAAATTATCATACAAAAAAGTTGAATGTTCTTGTCTTCATGCAAAAACAGATAAACAGCAGCGCAAAAATGCAATTGACTTTTTCAAGCGTGGAAAAACTCCAGTTTTAATTACAAGTGATTTAGCCGCCAGAGGACTTGATATTCCAGACATTCAGTATATAATTCAAATGGATTTGCCTCAAGATGAGGATTTTTTTGTGCATAGATGCGGACGAACAGCTAGAGCTGGAAAAACAGGAATAAATGTTGTGATTGGTGATGAATGGGAAATGCATCATTATGCAAAACTAGAAAAAAAATTCGGATTAAAAGTTTTTCCAAAAGAAATTCATAATGGAAAAGTGGTAAAACCAGAAATTGAAGATTGTTGAAACAGTTTTCCATACTTTTTATTAAAGGAATTATTATGAAAATTGCAATAGATACATTTGGTTCAGAACATGGACGTTCAGGTTTTGGCTCATATATTTTAAATTTTATTTCGAATCTTCCGCACGAATTCTCGTCACAGAAACTAACAGGAACTACAATAAACGCAGATACAAATAAAAATTCCTCACAGACTGAAAAATCATCAAACACAGAATCTGACATTCAGATAGAACTTTTTGGTCTGGAAGATGACCGTTACACTTACACTTCGGGAAAAGACATTCCATTTACAGCACCAAAAATTTCTTCTTCAAAAAATGCTGAACAAAAATGGCATCTCAGAAAAATTAATTCATTTATCAAAAAAAATAAATATGATGCGGTAATATACCCTTGTGTATGCAAAGTTTTTCCCATAAAATTTAAAAATCATGTTGGAATTGCAATTATTAACAGCATTATTTCTTCTGATATGGAAGAAATGTCTTTTTTTCAAAAAAAACATCTAAAAAAAGGATTGATAAATATTCAAAAAATTGTTGCAGCTTCTGAATATATCAAAAAGGACTTAATAAAACTTGGTATCAATTCTCAGAAAATACAAGTAATTCATAACGGAATTGACCATAAAGTGTTTTTCCCTATGCCAAATCTTGATAATGATATAATCGACATAAATCCATTTTCAATAAAACGACCTTATTTTGTTTACGGTTCAAGTTTGTCTGGTCCAGAAAAAAAACACATTGAATTGATAAAAGCTTTTGAACTTTTCAAAAAAAATACGAATCTCCCTCACAGGCTTGTTCTTGCTGGAAATGAAGGTGAATATTCAAAGCAAGTTCAGGAAGCTGTTTTTTCTTCTGAATATGCTAGTGATATTTTTCTTGTAGGATATTTTCCTCATGAAAGTTTTGCAAAACTTTATACCGGTGCTGAAGCTTGTCTTTTTCCATCTGTAAATGAAGGTGTTGGTTTACCTATTCTTGAAGCTATGGCCTGCAGCATTCCTGTTTTGTGTTCTCAAGAAGGTGCTTTAAAAGAAATTGGAGGAACATCTCCTTTATATTTTGATTCTGATAATATAGACCAAATTTCTGCTTTGATGCAAAAAATAGTTGAAGATAAAGAATTACGAAATAATATAGTTTTTGACAGCATTTTGTGGGCAAATGAATTTAATTGGGAAAAAACTGTAAGACAAACACTTGCAATAATTTAATCTTAAAAAACTCATTTTGTTTCCCGGAAAATTATTATAAAAAAATCTCAAAAAAATTCAAAAAAAAACTAAACTACTTTTCTATAATCAAAAAAAACATTATAATAGAAAAGATTAACTATAAGTAAACTCATTTTATTCTTTTTGGGTTTTCATAGAAAAAAAGTAAACTGGAGCTTATTTTGTTCTTAAAAAGTCTTGATATTCATGGATTTAAATCTTTTGCCGATAAAACTCATATTGATTTTGCAGAAGGAATTACTGCACTTGTTGGACCAAACGGCTGTGGAAAAAGTAATGTTGTTGATGCAATCAAATGGGTTTTGGCTGAACGCAATTCAAAAAATCTTCGTGCCGAAAAAATGGAAGACGTTATTTTTAATGGAACAGAACGACGTCCTGCTTTAAATACTGCAGAAGTAACGCTTACAATCGCCAATGACAAAGGACTTTTGCCACTTGATGAAGAAGAAATTGCCATTACAAGAAGACTTTACCGTTCAGGTGATGCTGAATATTTTATCAATAAACGTCCGGCTGGACCTACTGAAATCAGAAAACTGTTTTTGGATACTGGTGTTGGAAAAGCAGCATATTCAGTTATGGAACAGGGAAAAATCGACCAGATTCTTTCAAGCAAACCTGAAGACAGACGATATCTTTTTGAAGAAGCAGCTGGAATAAGTCGTTCAAAAACAGAATGTGCTGAAGCTGAAAGAGAATTAGAAAAAACACGTCAGAATATGGTTCAAATTGAAATTGCAATGAACGAAATTAAACGTCAATATGATACTCTCAAAGTTCAATCTGAAAAAACTATAAAATATCGCAAGTATAAAGAAGAAATTTATGAAACTGAAAGAGATCTTGCACTTTTAAGATTAAAGAGTTTTGTTCAAGACAAAGCACATCACGAAGAAGACTTAAAAAGAATTCTTGAAAAACGAGATAAAATTCGTCAGGAAATTGAAGAGATAAATAACACCATTTCCGAAAATATGGATAAGGTCAAAGAAATGCAGGACAATCTGTATAACAAGCAGGCAAGTCTTTTGGCAATCGGTCAGGAAAAAAACGGTAAAATGGAGTTGATTAAACAGCAGAATCAACAGGCAATGATTTTGAAAGAGAAAATCAACTCACTTGAAGGAAGAAAGAATTCTATTCAGGAACGCATTGACAATATTCAAGAAGAAATTGACGAACAGAATGCAAATCTTCACACAAAAACAAAACAACTTAATGACATAAAATCAAATATTCAGTCTTTTGAAGATAATATCACTACAAGCAGTTCTCAAATCACTGAAAATGACAGACAGGTTGATAATTTAAAACAACAAATTCAAAAACTTGAAGAAAAGCGTCTTGAACTTCAATCTACTCTTGCTCAAATAACTGAAGATATTGTAAAAACTCTTGATGAAAAACTAAAAGATGCAGGATTTAGTGAAAATGCGCTGAAAAAAGCAAAAGAAGAACTTGAAACCAAAATCAATAAGCTGAAAATTTTTGTAGAAGGTCGTAAAAATATTTTTGGCGATATAATTTCTCAAAATCTTGCATCACAAGATTATAAAGAGGCCGTTTGTCAGGCAGAAAAGGCATTTGAAGACACATTTAATCAATTAAATGAAATTCAAACTGCAATTTCTGAATATCAAAACGCTTCTCCAGCTTTTATCACAGAATTTCTATCTCCTCAAGGTGTCATGACAAAAAAACGTGATATTGATGAACAAATCAATCAAAACATTCAAAATGTTGAATCGATAAGCAGTCAGATTTCGCATCTTCACGGAGAAAATAAAACACTTTCATCAAAGATTGAAGAATATAAAGAAACTTTAAATAAATTGAAATTGAATGAAATTCAGATGAAAGAACAGATTTCTGCAAGTCAAAGTCAGATTAACATGCTCAACAGGCAGATTTCAAGCGAAAAAGCGTCTTTGGAAGAAACTGAAAATGAACTTTTTATTGAAACAAAGCGTGCAGATGAAATTTCAGATCAGATTAACACATATCAGGATGAACTTGCTGAAATTGAATATCGAGGGAAAAAACTCGCAGAAGAAATGAATGCACTTGATGCGGAAATTGCAAAAGCCAATAAAAATGTTTCTGGAAAAAGCAATTCGTTAAACAAAAAAAGAGAAGAACAAAATCGTTGTCAAGAACAATACGAACGTCTTACAATTTCCATTAATTCTTCAGATAATGACATTAGAAATGTAAAACAGAATTTTCAGGAACAGTATTCGCGTGATTTGATGGAATTTGAAGAACGAATGTATAAAATAACTGTTCCAGCTGCCGATTTGCGTGAAAAACTCTCTCAAACAAAAAAAGATTTCCAGGCACTTGGAACTGTAAACCTCATGGCACCAGAAGAATTTGGCGAAGTCAAAGAAAGATATGAAAGACAGCGCACAAATTTTGAGGATACTCAAAAATCTCTGGAAAACCTCATCCGAGTCAGCGAGGAAATCAAATCAAAATCAGCTGAAATGTTTCTTGAAACATATAATCAGATAAAAAAGAATTTTCATAATATGTTCAGAAGACTTTTCAATGGTGGTCGTGCAGAATTAAAACTCGCTGATCCTACAAATATCTTAACTTCTGGAATTGATATTTACGCTCAGCCGCCTGGAAAAAAACTGGAAAATATTGCCCTTTTATCTGGTGGTGAAAAAACAATGACGGCTGTTGCACTTTTGTTTGCTACTTATCAAGTGCGCCCTAGTCCATTCTGTCTTTTGGATGAAATTGATGCCGCTTTGGATGATAAAAATGTTTCAAGTTTTGTCACAGCACTTGAAAGTTTTGCAAGTGTAAGTCAATATATAGTTATCACTCATAACAAAAAAACTGTAATGGGTGCTTCAACTATGCTTGGAATTACAATGGAAGAATCCGGTGTAAGTAAAATGATTGCTCTTCGTCTTGATGAAGATATTAAACGTGGTGCAGAAATTGACCGTTCACAGGATGATTTTGTTGAAGAAGATGTTCCTGAGGAAGAAGGCATTGTCGTTCCTCAAAGACCTCCTAAACGTCAGTAATCTTTTTTGATTTAAGGGTTAATACAACCGTTAAAAACAACTGAGTCAAGGTTTTTGCAGTAGCCTGCCTTGACAAGATGTATTTTCGTGGTATTTTTGATGAATGAAATATTGCAAAATGTAATTGAAAAAATAAAAACAGTTTTCTCTTCCGTAAAAAATAAAATTCTTAAACTTTATTTTGATAATAAAAAAGTTTTCTTTCTTTTAATAAGTTTATTTTTTGTAATTTTTTTATGCATAATTTTACTTATTTTCATACCTAAAGAAAACAAACAATCAAATAATTCTCATATTGAAAACCATCTGGAACTTTCTGAAAAACCTTTAATTCCAAACGGACCTGAGCTTCCAAAAGATTATACATTTTCAAGAAAAACAAAAGAAAGATGGACAGAAGAAGAAGCACAGATTTGGTTTACCGAACCATCTCAAAAAGACATTGACTCACTATCAAAATCAAATGATAAAATGATTAACGAAATTATAGGAGCTGCTCCATGAAAAAAAGTTTGTTCATAATCACTTGTTTTTGTTCTATTATAACAATCTCGTGCGCTTCAAAAAAAACTCCTGAAAATAAAGAAGTATTTGAAAGCCCTGAAATTGATTTGCAAAATGATGAGACAACTCCCTCTGATTATGAAAATCAAACTGATAATCAATCTGAATCAAATGAAAATTTAAATATTACTGAAAATTCTGAAATATTATCTGATGATTTTGAATCACAAAATTCGCCTCAAATGGAAATCATCGGGCAGGAAGAAATAATTTTAGAAACAAAATCAAACAATGAAGATGATATTCTTCTGGAAAATGATTTACCAGAAATTGAAGAACCTGAAATCATTACGCTTGAACCAGAACCTGAAAACAAACTTGAGAATCCAGAAAATCAAACCGAGCAAACTGAATTAGATGATTCTATTTTGGAAGTAGATGTCACAGACATTGAAATCCAAGATGATAATCAATCTGGAACTGAAGAAAATTCTGATAATGTTCAAGACGAAAATCAGCAGGAAGAAGACGATGACATTGTTTTAGTTATAGAAAGTGAAAATTCTACAATAGATATTACAAATGATGACAATACCGAAACGCTGGAAGAAGAAATTTCAGCAAATCCAGAGGATAAAACAGAATCGGTAGAGAAAATATTTATTCCTTCCCGTAAAGTCACTCTAAAAAGAATGGAATATTTAGACATTTCTTATCCTGGACGAGGTTGGATTTATATGGGCATAACAGATGGTTCCAAAGATTTGTCGTATTTTGGGCGAAAGCTTGGTACTTCTGACACGAATTTTACATTTCAGGCTAAAATTGAAGGAACAAAAATCTTACATTTTACAAAAAACGATGCTTTGAAGAATGAATATATCGAAGATTATATAGAAGTAGAAATTCTTTCTGAAAAAGGTTCAAACAAGACTCACGTAAAAGCTCCAGAATTTAAGCAGCAATCAAAAAAAAATCAAAATCAGTCAGTAAAAGATGATTTTTCTCAAGAAATTGAACAGAACGTTCAAAAACAGGAAGCTCCATCAGTTTCAGATGAAAAAAAACAAACAGAAAATAAATCAGCTGGAATTTCCAATGCAGAATCCACTTTAGAGAACCAAAAAAATGATAAAACAACACAAATCAATAAAGTTGAAAAAACTGGCGATGCAGAAACAAATTCAAATCAAACCGCAGAACTTGCTTCAAATCCAACTTCCATTTCAAATCCAATTACAAATTCAAATATAATAGAAGAAAAAGAAGATTTTGACCCAAAAACACTATTAAAAGAAGCAAAACTTTTATATAATGAAAAAGAATATGCGTTCGCACTTGAAAAAATAGAAACAGTACTTGAAAAAAGTGATATAGGAAAAGACGAAGCACTTTATTTAGAAGGACAATGTTACGAAGCAAAATCGGAAATTCAAAATATCAAAAAAGCATTAAACTCATATACTTTGCTTGTTGAAAAATATCCTGCAAGCAAATATTGGGACAATGCAAATAAACGAATTATTTATTTAAAACGATTCTATTTGGAGGCTAGATAGATTTATGAAAAAAGTGATTAGATTTTTTGCTTTATTAGGAACACTTGCTTTATTTTTATCATCTTGTGTTATTAAACAGCCACAGGAAAAAGCAGAAACACCAAAAACAATTACAGTTACAGGAAATGGTAGTGTTACAGTAGAACCAGATTTGATTTATCTGAAATTTCTGGTAAAAACTACTGACTGGAATGTTTCTAAAGCAGTGGAAAAAAATGCTGTTAATACAAACAACGTACTCACAGCCATTACACAGACTGGAATTCCAGAATCTGATATTTCAACGTCAGATTATTCAATTACACAGGATAATTCTAACAACTATCCTGGACAATATACTGTTAGGAATTCTATTTCAGTTGTCATAAGAAACACAGAAATTGCAGGTTCTGTTATTGACGTAGCTGTTAAGCAGAATATCGGGGCAAATGGAATTACATCTTTTAAATATGGAGTATCGGACAAAACAACGGCATTGCGACAGGCAAGAACACTTGCCATTCAAGATGCGCAGGATGCGGCTTCACTTTTGGCAGGAGCAAGCGGATGCAAAATCACAGGAGTTCAATCAATCAATGAGTATACTCCAATGGTGAGTCAGGTTAATGATTACATGATGCTTAAAAGTACAGCAGCAAATGAAAGTGCATCAACTCAAATCAAAGAGGGACTTGTAAATATTTCTTCTCAGGTAAACATTACATTTACTATTGAAAATTAAACTCAAAAATATATAATTATTACTAATTTAATTACATTTGGAGCAAAATTATGTTGGATTATAAATTCATCAAAGACAATCTTGAAGCTGTAAAACAGAATATTATCAACAGAAATATGACAGCAGATGCTGACAAAGTTGTAGAACTGTATGATAAACGCACTGCTTTGGTAACAAAATTACAGGGACTTCAGCAGAAACGTAACGAAAATGCACAGGCTATGAAACAAAAACTGGACAATGAAAAACGCCAGAAATTGATTGCAGCAGGAAAATCTATAAAAGAAGAAGTTTCAGCCGTAGAAAATGAAGTTAAAGAGCTTGAAATTGCTTTGGAAGAAGCTGCAAGACAGATTCCTAATATGGTTCATCCTGATGCACCAGTTGGCAAACTTGACACAGAAAATCTTGAAGTAAAAAAAGTTGGCACACCAAGAAAATTTGATTTTGAACCAAAAGACCATGTTCAACTTGGAGAATCACTTGATATCATTGATTTTGACAGAGGAACAAAAGTTTCCGGACCAAAATTCTATTATCTTAAAAACGAAGCCGTTTTCCTTGAACAGGCATTAATTATGTATGCTTTAAATACACTCCGTAAGCATGAATTCCAAATGTTCATTACACCAGATGTTGCAAAAGAAGAAGTTCTTAAAGGAATCGGTTTTAATCCTCGCGGAAACGAATCAAATGTTTATTCTATTGAAGAAGAAGGAACTTGTCTTGTGGCTACTGCAGAAATCACTTTGGGTGGTTATCATCAAGATGAAATATTAGACAAAGCTTCTCTTCCACGTTTTTATGGTGGACTTTCACACTGTTTCCGTCGTGAAGCAGGAGCAGCAGGTCAATTTTCAAAAGGACTTTATCGTGTACATCAGTTTGATAAAGTTGAAATGTTTGCTTATGCAACTCCTGAACAATCAGATGAAATTCATGAAAAACTCCGTCAGATCGAAGAAGAAATATTTGAAGGATTAGGACTTCCATTCCATGTTGTTGATACTTGTACTGGTGATTTGGGTGCGCCTGCATATCGCAAATGGGATTTGGAAGCATGGATGCCTGGAAGAAATGGCGGTGAATATGGTGAAGTTACCTCAACTTCAAACTGCACAGACTATCAGGCAAGAAGATTAAACATCAAATATAAAGATGATGATGGAAAGAATAAATATGTTCATACATTAAATGGTACTGCTATTGCGGTGGGACGTGCAATGCTTGCCATTTTGGAAAACTATCAGAATGCAGATGGTTCTGTAACAATTCCTCCTGTTTTAGTACCATATTGCGGTTTTGATAAAATTTTGCCAAAAAAGTAAAATCAACAGGGAATGATTAAAATTCATTTTTTTTTATTCCCAATTATAAGGAAAAATATGGAAAGAAAGCCTTTTAGAACTCCTGGAAATAATAAAATTTATTTTGTACTCTTATTTTTTGCAGTCATAGTTACAGGATTTTTATTAAAAAATCTTTCTTCCGTATTTCTTCCTGTTGTTCTCTCGGTGATGCTTGCTTTCATTTTGTTACCAATAATAAAAAAAATGAATGCAAAACTTCATCTCCCATGGATTTTATCTTCTATATTAGTTCTTGTACTTTTTTTAGTAGTTTTTTTGGGACTATTCTCGTTACTTCTCAAAAGCTTAACAACAATAATATCTGAATATCCAAAATATGAAAAAAAATTCATGTCGATTTATCAAATAATTGCACAAAGTTTTAACCTAGAATTCGATGAAAGTAAAAGTTTTATTGAAAATGTTTGGAAATTTTTGAAAGTTCAAGAAGTTGTACAAAATATGGCTGTTTTTCTTTCCTCTGGTATGGTTAATTTCGGAAAAAACCTTTTTAACATCTCCCTTCTTTGTATTTTTCTTTTGATTGAAATGCGTCTTACAAAGCAAAAAATTTATTCTGCCTTTGATAATGATGAAGAAAAAGTAAATAAAATTTCACATCAGGTTGCTCACGACACAGTAAATTACATTTCAATAAAATTTTTTATTTCTCTTTGTACCGGACTTCTTGTTTTTCTCATTACATGGATTTTGAAAATGGATTTCAGCATTGTATGGGCATTTCTTGCATTTATAATGAATTTTATTCCCATTTTTGGTTCAATCATTTCAGTTACAATTACAACACTTTTTGCAATATTACAATTCTATCCTTCGATAGGAAAACCAATTTTTGTTCTCATTTTCATGATTATTGTAAATTTTGGACTTGGAAATATTCTTGAACCAAGAATCGAAGGAAAAAATCTAGGACTTTCTCCATTTGTAATTTTAGTTTGTCTTTCTTTATGGGGATATATTTGGGGATTTGTTGGAATGATTCTTGCAGTACCGATGACTGTAATAATTAAAATTATATGTGAAAATACTGATTATCTTAAATCAATAGGAATTCTTTTGGGAAACGGAAACGATATTGATATAAAACAAAAATAATTCTCTATGGAATTATAGATTTATAGGATTTTTTTATAATAATCAGTCAAATAAGGTTGAAGTAGCTTTTTCATACAAAAAACGCAAATCTTCTTCCTGCAAATTTGAATATCGAAAATCTACACAAATGCTGTCATTTTCTTCATTTTGATATATTTTGTTAACAATTCCTGTTACAAATATTTCTCTTGCACTAATCGGACCTTTATTAATAGAAAATGAAATTTTAATTCCGTATTCTTTTGAATAAAAGAATTTTTTTTGATTTTCAGGAACTCCAAAAACTATTCTTTCATGGTCAATAAATAAAATTGAAAGAGGCTCCATTCTATTCTGCAAAGACTGAACTTTTTCAACTTTTTTTTCTGTCAGATATTTACAAATAGCAATCAATTGAATACCAGTTCCAGCATTTTTTTCTGTTTTTGCTTGGCTTACAAAATTTTCGAGTAGTTTTTTTGCTTTCTTTTGATTTTCTAATGGGATACATTTCCATGCAGGTCTTGTAAACAGTTGAATTTCATTTTCTGGAATAGCTTTTATGTTCAATTCTTGAGAGGTATTACAATCCATATAAATAATAGCAGAAATGTCATATTTTTTTTCTTCAGGGACATCTGCAATTCTCTGGATTTTTTCCGGAATAATTAATGAAAGACCGTTTGAGGTTTGTTTTACAAATGTTTTAAAATATAGCCCTACTCTGTTAAAATAAAATTCTACTTTTACATTCTGATTTGCAAAACTATTAACAGATTGAGGTGGATTTTCCAAAAGAATTTCGCCATTTTTTTGAACTTTTAAATGTTCACCACGAATTGCAACAGGAAAAATTTGTGAAGTTAATGATTTTATTATCGATTTTGTTTTATCATAATCTTGATTTTCTGTTTCATTTTTTTCGACAGGTGTAAGAGTTACAGGAACATTACCGTCTATCAGATATTGAAGTACTAATTCTCTTTCAATTCCCGAAAGTTCGGTATAACCATTCTGTTCCATCATATTTTTTTCCACCTGTCAATTGTAATCAGATTAATGACATTTGATTTTTGCCTGTTTAAATATAATGTTACATCAATAGTGCCATATTTGCAATATAAACGCACTGGAATTTGAATAATTTCTTCACTAAAAAAAGGCTCTCCGATTAACCATTTTGAAAACAACTTTTCTTTCTGGTTAACAACTTTATTTTCCGCCTGCTGTTCAGTTTGTTTTTCTGACTCACCCTCTCCAGTATTTTTATCAGAATTATTATTTTTTATTTCAGTATTATCTTTTTGTGAATCTCCTTGTTCTTTATAATCAACAATATGAGGAAATTCTTTTTGAAAATATTTTTTCCAGCCTTCTTTTAAATCTTCTCTGAAAAAAACATAATTATAAAGATAATTTGAATCAAAAAAAGTTTCAGGACCATTATAAATATTATTTGAAACTGAAACTAAAATTTTATCGATTGTTTGATATAAATTTGAATTTACCAAAGAGTCATTTAAACTGCCAAAATCTTCAAACTCTGGATACGCTGCAGCATTTGTATTTATGATTTTTAAAAGTTCAACATTTCTTTCTATTTGTGATGAAACGGTATCAGAGAACCAGTCTGCATCTGCATCAAGTCTTTGCGGTTCAATTTCTTTGTTCCAGGATAGTGTTTTATCAATTTCTGCTATTTCATTTTTGATTGTTTCAACATTTGTATAAGACAATTCTGTTTTGCTTACAACTTTACAGGAAATAAAACATAATAAAAGAGAAATAAAAGAAAATATAAGAAATGAAATCTTTTTTTTCAAACTACCTCAAAATCAATTAAACACAAAAAAAAGCACTCTTTTAGGAGTGCTTTCAAATCGTGGGCAGTGAGAGGATCGAACTCCCGACATTCTGGGTGTAAACCAGACGCTCGTACCAGCTGAGCTAACTGCCCATTTTATAATTTACTCAGTAACTGAGTATATCGGGCAGACAGGATTTGAACCTGCGACATCCTGGTCCCAAACCAGACGCGCTACCAGCTGCGCTACTGCCCGTTACGTATTAATTAATATATACTATTTGAAAAAATTAATCAAGTAGCAAATGTCATTTTTTTTAAATTTTTTATAATATTTTTGCTTCCACTTCCAAATCACCACCTTTTTGAATTTTATCATTCAATACTTTTTGAATCTCAACAATAATAGTTTTAGATTCCTGAAGTTTGCAAGAAGAATGTATCAAGCAATGTAAAAAGTTTTCTGTGACTGCATGATATACATAACCATTTTGATTTCCACTGACAATTTTTGGTTGTTTAACAGATTCCAAAACAGCAGGAAGTTTTTTTCCAACAAATTCATTACAGTACTTAATTTTTTGAATAATTGCCCATTGCGTAATTTTCTTGGCACGTTCTCCTGAAATATATTGAGGAATTTTATTATTAAGATTTACTGCGTCAGTTCCTGGACGTTGTGAATATGGAAAAGCATGAACCCAGACAAATCCACATTCATTGCATAATTGCATAGTTTCGTCAAAATCACTGTCAGTTTCCCCAGGAAAACCAGTTATTATATCGCAAGCTAAAAAAGGATTTTCTTTAGCAGCTTTTAATTTTTTACAAGTTTCAATGACATCTTCTTTAGAATAACGTCTGTTCATCAGTGAAAGAATCTTATTACTGCCACTTTGAACAGAAATATGAAAATGAGGTTGCACTCTAGGATTTTTAATTACATTACAAAAATCATCATCAACAATTTCAGGATAAAGACTGGAAATTCTAAATCTAATTTTTTGAGTATTTTCAAGAAGGTAATTTAAAAGGCTTGTAAAATTAAAATATTGAGATTCAAAAACTCCTCGATATTGACCAATATTAACAGTTGTTAATACAACTTCATCATATCCTTTATTTTCCAGCTCAAGCACACGCTCAAGTGCAGTTTTTACATCAATAGAAACACTTTTTCCTCTTGCAAGATGGATTGCGCAATATGAACAGTTATTATTACAGCCATCTTGAATCTTTAAACTCGCACGTGAATGTGCAAAAAAAGATGAAGTAGAAAGCTTGAATGTATTCTCTGGATAAAATTGTTTTAACTGCTGAGTTTTAGTTAAGAATTGAAGGGAAACCAAAAAATCAAAAGGGTTAAAATCTTTGCTTTGAAGATTTTCTGATAATAACTGCGGTATTTGAGTTATTCGACTTTTTATTTGTCCACCGATTACAAAAACTCTTTTATCAATTTTTGATATTTCTTCAGAATTTAATTGTGCATAACAACCTGTAACAAGAATTACAGCTTGAGGAAATTTTTCAATCATTAAACGGATTATTCTGCGTGCTTTTTGTTCCGATTTTTGAGTAACAGTGCATGTATTCAAAACAGATATTTTTACATCACTTTGAATATCAGTTTTGGCCGTTATACTTTCCATTGAAATGGAAAATCCTTCATCAAAAAATGATTTTGCAATTGACTCACTTTCTATCTGATTTAATCTGCAGCCAAGTGTTTCAATGTGAATTTTATAAAGATTATTGAAGTTTTGCATTTACACGGTCTCTACCACGAGAAGCTTCTATTGATGAGGAATTAAGTCTGAGTGCTTCGTCATAGGCATTTACAGCTTCGTAGTAATTTCCAGCCATTTCGCGAGCATAACCAAGACGAATCCACCAGGAATCCAGCATCGGTTCTTTTTTTACAGCAGAAGAAAATGCAATATCCGCATGTTGATATCTTGCTTGTCTTATAAAAATTTCACCCATATAATAATAGGCAGTTCCTACTCTCGCTCCACTTTCAGGTGCATTGGCAACATATTTTTGAAACTGTTCCATAGCTCCAGTGTTTTTACCTAAAAAATATTTAGCTTCTCCAAGAATTTCAATTAATCTTAAATCATATGGACTTACTTCAAGCCCTGCTAAAGCACGCTCTTCTGCTTCAGCATATTGTTTATTTTTTACAAGAGACCAGCACATAACTACATAAGAATCAACACGATTAGGATTTTCTTTTAATTCTTCTTCGCAAACTTGAACAGATTCACGGTATTTTCCATTGTGATATAAAACCAAAGCATCTTGTTTTGAAGTTTGTGAAAATACTGTAAACTCTATGAGAAAAAATATAATACTGAAAAGAAAAAAACTTTTTTTCATAATCATTTCCCGTTTTAATTGTTTGTAATCATCGAACATTTTCCAGTAAAAATACAGCCTGGTTCAAGAACAACTTTTGAAGTGGAAATATCACCATCAAGAGAACCTGCAGAAGTAACAAAAATCATTTTTCTGCCGATAACGTTTCCTTTAACTTTTCCGCGAATCAAAACTCTTTCAGCAGAAATGTTAGCATTAACAACAGCACCTGTATCAATTACCAAATCACTTTCAGATTCTATTTTTCCATTCACAGTTCCGCGAATCATAAAAGTTTTTTTAATCTTTATATTACCTGTAAAAGAAATATCATCTTCTACAATTGTGTCAAAAGCTTCGTCTTCTAAATCAAAAAAATCAGTATCTTTTACATCAAACATATTAACAGTTTACCGTGAGTTGCTTTTTTTTTCAATCAGTAAAAAAGGAAATCTTTGTGTTATTCGCAAATCCATTTACCATTTATGTCAAAATAAGTCTTATTTTTATCAAATAAAGGGTGTTTTGTGTCTTTTTCTGAAAGATTTGGTTGGGAGATATCTGGAGCAGCTGCTTTCCAGTCAATTCCAATAATTGGATCATTCCACATAAGTCCGCCTTCACCTTTTGGATCGTAAAAGTCTGTACACTTATAGGCAAAAGTAGCCTGTTCACTCAAAACATAAAAACCATGTGCAAAACCTTGCGGGATATAAAACATATTCTGTTTTTCGCTATCCAAAATCACACCGTAATATTTTCCGAAAGTTGAACTTCCTTTTCGTAAATCCACAGCAACATCGTAAACTTTGCCTTCCAAAGCACGCACAAGTTTTCCTTGAGGATGTTTTGTTTGAAAATGAAGTCCTCGAAGCACACCTTTTGTTGATTTAGACTGATTATCCTGCACGAACTTCATTTTCAGTCCTGCTTCAAAAAAATCCTTTTCGCTGTAAGTTTCTAAAAAATATCCGCGTGCATCACCAAAAATTTTTGGCTGAATTTCAAATAATCCTTCTACTTTCTGTCCGTTTATTTCACACTGTTTAAATTCAAATGCCATATTAATATTAAAGTCATTGAACCTGTCGAAATGACCTTCTCCTTTTGCAGTAATTCTGACAGGCTCAATTACCGCTCTTTTTTAGTTTTCTGCAATATATTCAAGATAACGACCGTAATCAGTTTTGTAACCTTTTGCCATATCACGAAGCTGATTTTTTGTAAGCCAGCCGTTTCTGTAAGCAATTTCTTCTATACAAGAAACATACATTCCCTGACGTTTTTGAATAGTAGCGATAAAATTACTAGCCTCCAAAAGTCCATCATAAGTTCCAGTGTCAAGCCAAGCCATTCCACGACCAAGAAGCTCAACAGAAAGCTCACCTCGATTTAAATATTCATTATTTATAGAAGTGATTTCAATCTCGCCACGAGCAGAAGGTTTAACATTTGCAGCAATTTTTACAACTTCATTTGTATAAAAATAAAGACCTGGTACTGCATAATTTGATTTTGGATTTGCAGGTTTTTCTTCGATTCCAAGAACTTTTCCGGTGTTATCAAATTCAACAACGCCATAAGCCGTAGGATCTTTTACAAAATAGCCAAAAATTACGCTGTTTCTTTTCTTTTCAACAGTTTCTTTAGCACGTTTCAAAGTCTGTGTAAAACTCTGGCCATAAAAAATATTATCACCAAGAACAAGCGAAACATCATCATCACCAATAAAATCTTTTCCAATAATGAACGCATCAGCAAGTCCACGAGGTTTATCCTGCACAGCATATTCAAATTTCATACCAAGCCATGAACCGTCACCAAAAAGTTCTTTAAAGCACGAAATGTCGCGTGGAGTTGAAATAATCAAAACTTCACGAATTCCAGCAAGCATAAGACAGCTCAAAGGATAATAAATCATCGGTTTGTCATAAAGTGGCAAAATCTGTTTCGAAACTGCCTTAGTTATTGGATAAAGTCGTGTACCACTTCCACCTGCAAGTATAATTCCTTTCATAATATTCCTCTTTTTAATTAAGGAGGGGGAAGTCTCCCCCTCGCTCGCACTTCGTTGCTCGCTACCCCTTCTAGCGGGGTGCAATAGCCTTCCAGACTACCCCGCAACGCCCCTAATTATCTACCTTGTTCTGTATAGTTTTTGTTAATCCAGTTTTTATAATCACCACTTAAAATGTGATTAATCCAGTCAGAATTACTTAAATACCATTTTACAGTTGCCAGCAATCCTTGTTCAAAAGTCATTTTTCTTTCCCAGCCAAGTTGAGTTTTGATTTTTGTACAGTCAATTGCATAACGCTTGTCGTGTCCTGGTCGATCTTTAACATAAGTGATTGTTTTTTCAACATCTTCAACTTTTTTACCAGTTTCAGTCGCAGTCAATTCTATTACTTTGTGAAGCAGTTTGATGTTCTGCCATTCATTTTCACCACCAATGTTGTATTTTTCGCCGGTTTTGCCATTTTTTACAATAAGCCAAACAGCACGGTTGTGGTCTTCTACATAAATCCAGTCGCGGATGTTGTCGCCTTTTCCATAAACAGGAAGATTTTTTCCATCGCGGATATTTGAAATCATCAAAGGAAGAAGTTTTTCCGGGAACTGGTACGGACCGTAATTATTTGTACAGTTAGAAAGTGTAATTGGAAGTCCGTAAGTATGATAATAAGCCATAACGATATGGTCAGAACTTGCCTTTGAAGAAGAATATGGAGAGCGAGGGTCATAAGGAGTATCTTCACGGAAATATCCAGTTTCACCCAAAGAACCGTAAACTTCATCAGTAGAAATATGATGGAAAAGAACATCATCACGCAAACTTCCGTCTTCTTTTTTCCAGAAATTTCTTGCCACATCAAGCAAAGTGAAAGTTCCCATTACATTAGTTTTCATAAATGCTTCAGGACCAAGAATAGAACGGTCAACGTGACTTTCTGCTGCAAAATGGATTACTGTATCAATATCATACTGTTTAAAAATGCGTTCAATATTTTCGCGGTCGCAAATGTCAACTTTTTCAAAAAAGTATCTCTGACTTCCATTTTTTACTCCGCTTCCAAATTTTGCATCAACATCAGCAAGAGATTCAAGATTTCCTGCATAAGTCAAACTGTCAACATTAACAACTGTACCGTCAAAATTTGCATCGTTAAAAAGATTTCCCTCTGCCGAAGAAAGTCCAAACAGATAGTGAATGAAATTCGAACCGATAAATCCAGCTCCACCTGTAATCAAAATATTATGTAGTTTTCTCATATTCCCTCGCAAATCATTACTTGCTGCTGTTTTATTAAAAAAATTAGTAATCAACATCAAGCGTTTTGTATTTATTATAATAGTATACATTATAATCAAAAAAATGGGAATAGTACAAATTGTTTGTGTAATTTTTCTTATGAATTTTCTATATCAGTTTCTTGAAATCTTTTATTTGTTTTTAAAAACACATATAATCTGGCAAAGGGATTTCAAAAACTTGATTTTGAGATTTCAAAGGGACTGTTAATTTTACAGAAGCCAGCAAAAGTTTTTTTATTCCAAGAGTTTTTTTTAACTGTTTATTTAATTTGAAATTTCCATGCTGATCATCACCTGCAATTGGACACAAATTTTTTGCTAAATGAATTCTAATCTGATGCATTCTTCCTGTTTCAAGCAAAAGTCTTATCTGAGAAAGTTTACCACATTCAGTTTCAATTTCTTTTTCAACTTCATAATGTGTGACGGCTTTTTTTTCTTCACCATGCTGAACAATTTTTTCACAGATTATGCCTTTTTCAGGTTCTATTGTTCCCGCACAAATTGCAATGTATTCTTTTTTTACAGTTTTGCTGGAAATCAGTTTTGTCCATTTTGCTGCAGCGGCTTGAGTTTTTGCCAATATCATAAGTCCTGCAGTATCTTTATCTAATCTGTGGACAAGAAAGATTTTCCGCCCTATTTCATCTGCAAAATCTACATCAATACTATGTTTTACATTGGCACCGCCTTGCACTGCAAGACCAGAATTTTTATTTATTACAAAAATTTCTTCATCTTCATATAAAATTGTTACGCCATTCACACGATAATATTAATAAAGGATTTTTAAAATGGCAATAGTTTATCAGAAAAAATCAGTTATTTTGATTGTATGCTTATTTTTATTCAGTTTTTTTGGATTTCACAAAGTAAGCGCTGAAATAATAAAAGACCTTGAATATGGTTTTTCTCTTGACATTCCTGAAGGTTACACTTTGGAAGAACAGTCTTCTGACGGAAATTCACTTTTATTTTCTCATCCAAACATTCCAGTAACTTTTGTGATAAAAATTTCAAATGAAAACTCAGTTGAAACATCTCAAGTTTTGCAAACTTCTTTGAAAAAACTTTCTGCCGAATATGATATTGATAAAATTATCTGGTCAAATCAAAAGTGCGCAATTTCTTCTTTCAAAATGAATCTTGATCAGAAGTATGAAGGCTGGGCTATTTCAGTTCCATTAAAACTGCTTCATTCATTTTTGACTTTATTTTGCTACGCTCCTGATTATTTAAATAGCGGTGCACAGCAGTTTATAATTTCAACTTTAAATTCACTTTCCCTCGATTATGATGAATCTACGAATTCCTGTGGTATTTTTACAGAATACGCTTTTCCAAAAGAAGGAAAAAAGCAGATTTGTCTGGAAATTGAGGGGCAAAAAATCAATACATTTATAGATAATGTCGATGAAAGCGCAGCACAGTTTATCGTTGATTTGGAATTTGCAGTTTTATCTCTTTATGCAAATCATAAACTTTGGAAAGAAGCATGGCAGCGTTATTACAGGATGATTTATAAAGATTGTTTACCAAGAATTACGCAGGTGAGTAAAGACATATTCAACACTCTTTATCCTCTTGCTGAAAAAAATAATCCAAAAAATGCTGATATAATGTTTGCACAATATCTTTTAAGCTGGGTTCAAAATTTTGAATATAAACGTGAACAAACGAAAAACAGTTCTGACTTTACTCCAATTCCAAATGTTCTTTGCGGGGAAGGAAATGACTGCGACAGCCGAAGCATGCTCGTTTGTGCAATTCTGAATTTATGCGGTTATGATACAATTATGCTGATTTCAAGAGAATATTCTCATGCACTTGCAGCAACAAGCATTGAAGCTCCTGGTCAAAAATATCATTTACAGGATAATGACAAAGATTATATTTTCGGAGAAACCACTGCAAAAATCACATGGGGCATGATTGCTCAAAACCAGAGTGACAGGACTAAGTGGATTCCAATATCCTTTGCTGATTAAAATGATTTAGCGAGTAAATCAAACACTTCCTGCTCAGTTTTTGCAAGATAAATTGCATCCAACAGTTCTTTATCTTTAAATTTTGCGCTGAACTGAGAGATTGTCTTTAAATAATATGAATGTTGATTATAAGCTGCAGCAATCATGAAAAGAAGTTTCACAGGTTCGTCATCTATTGTCTGGTAGTCGCTGATTGGAGTTTTACAAATTCCTACAGCCATAACAAGATCAGTTACTGAAGAAAGACGAACATGTGGAATAGCAATACCTTTTCCAATTGCAGTAGACATAAGTTCTTCTCTTTTGAGAATTTCCTGAGTTAATTCCTGTGCATTTTTTATTTGAGGAGCTTTTGCCAATACTTCTGACAATTCTACCAGAGCATCTCTTTTTGATGATTGCGAAATAAATGTAATTCTGTCAACTGAGAGGATATTTTTTAACTGAACTGTTTCAGCAGGTTTTTGAGATTGTGATGAAAGTCTTGCATTCACCCAATTTTCTACTTCCTGTTTTTTAAAACGCCAAACTGTTCCAATTTTTCCAGCTGGAATTTCACCTTTTTGAGCCCAATCATAAACAGTTCTTTCAGAAACACGCAAATATTTTGCAACTTCTTCAATTGTAAGAATATCATCCTGCATTTTTTAACTCCAATAAAAAGTCAAGAAGATTGTTTAAACAATCGATTGACTTTTTACGCTGTTCGCTAATGAAATGAGGAACAGCAGCTATAATAAAAAACTTGCAACGCAATTTTTTGAATCTTTAAGAATATTTTGCATACTTTACGGTATTTTGTCAAGAATTATATTACTTTTGTCTCAAAACAATTATATAATCTCTCTGGAAAATTATAACCTTGAAGGAAGTTTCAACTTCCAAAAGGTTATGATTCGTTCGCGCCAAGCGAACAGTTCAATACTGTATATTTTTTTTCGAAATAATACACTTGGTTTGTGAACTTTTTTTAAGAATTATTGAATTTTCGACGGTAATGGTATATCATAAATTTTATGAAAACTGCTAAAAAAATTAATCTGTTTATTATTATTGTTATAATTTTTACATTACTATATCTTTTCTTTGCAGCAAAACCTTTATCAAAAGAATATCAGTTTAATCCTGTTTGGAACATCAATACATCTTTTCCTGTTATCAAAACTTCAAAATTGCAGGAAAATCCTATTCATTTTCATCTGGGACAAACAATTGGTTATTTTGATTCAGAAGGAACTATCACGCATTACAAAACTTTTCCTTCAAAGGTTTCCATTTCTGATTTTTACTATGCTACTTATGAGGCAAATGCTTCCAACATTCCGTTTTATTTTCCAGATGGAAAAGAAGCTGGAATAATTTCTGCAAGCGGTTATCCTTATTTTGTTGATGATTTAATTTACGTCATGCTTCCAGGTGGCGCTTCTTTTGCAAAGTGTGATGAAAAAGGTAACATTATGTGGCAATATGAAGGAATTATTCCAATCACTGCATTTTCTGCAAAAAATGATTTTACTGCAATTGGACTTTCTGACGGCACTATCAAAGTTTTTGATAATGCAACTGGCGAAACTCAAATAACTTTTGCACCTGGAGGAAGCGATTATCCTGTCATTCTCGGTCTTGATATTTCTGAAGACGGTGAATATATAGCTTCAATTTCCGGTCACAATCAGCAGCGTTTTGTTCTATCGCATAAAGAAGGAGCAGGTCAAAAAATTATTTATCACGTTTTCCTGGATACAGATTCTCCATACCGAACCTTAATTCATTTTTGTGATGATAAAAAGCGGGTTTTTTACAATTTTGAAGATAGTCTTGGAATATATGATTTAAAAAATCAGACAAACACTTTCATAAAACTTCAAAGCAAAGTTATTTCTATAGAAGAAAGCGATTCTTTTATTTATCTTTTGGGTAAAGATAAACAGGAATATACAGTTTCACTGATTGAAAACACAAACACACTTGGTGGAAGTTTTTCTTTCAATGCTGATACAGCATTCATTCATTCAGTTGATAATAATTTATACATTGGAAAAGATAATACAATTTCCTGTTTATCTATTTCAAAATAATGATTAGTATTTTAGGGATTTGTTATGAAAAAGTTTTTATTCTGTTTTTTATCAATGCTTTTGTGTTTTTCACTTTTTGGATTTGATTGGCCGCAAGATAATATCACTTTAGAATCATATTCCTCTTATTTTGGACAAAAACGTGGAGGGTTAATCAGTCATTCGCTTATTTTTGAAGAACCATCTCAAATAAAAGCTGCTGAAGACGGAACAATTCTCGCCATCATCATAGAAAATAATGATGATTCAGATTTTTTTCCTTCAACGCTTGGAACAGCCGTGATTTTATCACACGAAGATAATCTTCAGTCTGTTTATGGAAATTTTGATGGTTCAACTTTAACTTTAAACGACAGTAATGAAACTTTTGTAGATTCTGGAACAATTCTTGGAGAAAGTGGTTTTTCAGCATGGCAGGAAGATAAAGGTCATTTAGAATTTCAAATAATTGACACAAAGAATAAATCAGCGATAAATCCGAAAGTTTTGATGCCTCGAACAGAAACTGAAATTCCATTGATTCTTTCAGGAATTTATATAGAAAATAAAAATAAGGTTTTTTACGATATGAATGTTTACAAAACTTTTCCATCTGGACTTTACCGTGTTTATCAGAAAAAAAATGATGTTGCAGTTCCTTACAAAACATCAGTCAGCATAAACGGTGTTGTTGTTGATCAGATTAATTACGATACAATCATTCAAGAAAATAATAAAATCTGCATTTCGGGAAAAAAGAAATACACAAGTAAAGATGTTTATCCAAAAGAAGAATTTCACCTTTTAGGAGAGGCAATGTTTACACCTGGAAAAATTACTTTGGGGTTATCGCAACAAGATATGTTAGGAAATTCCAAGAACCTAGTGTATAATATTACAGTAAAATAATACACGCTTTATTTCGCGGAGGTTTTAGATTTGAAACATAATATGATTTTATCAGCATCTGGCTGGAGAAAAGTTTTTGCAATATCAAAAAATGAACAGGATAAAAATCCTGAAATCAGCAGTGATGATATAAAAATTTCAGTTACAGCAGCCGATGTTTTTTTTGATTATATATGCAAAGTTTCAGGTCAACAAATTCCTGTTTTAGCTTTAGGAATTGATACTCGCCCGACAGGTCGTGCAATTGCAGATGCCATGATTCGTTGCCTTGTAAAACGAGGTGCAATCATTCAATATTCTGCAGTTACTTCTGCACCTGAAATAATGGCTTATGCTAGAAAACTTGATGGATTTATTTACATTTCTGCAAGTCACAATCCAATTGGACACAATGGAATAAAGTTTGGTACAAATGACGGTGGAGTTTTAAATGCAGCCGAAAATGCAAAACTTGTAAAAGAGTTTCTTTCAAGATTGGAAGATGATGAAAAACTTGATAAACTGATCGAAGAAGTTTATTCAGTTCCTTCATCACAAATTCAAAAAGTATATGATGTAAGCGACAGTTCAAAACATAATGCATTATTTGCCTATAAAAATTTTTTGCTTGAAACAATCACGTCATATTCAGACAAAACAAAGCAAAATGATTTTTTTAGAATACTAGACAATACATTAATAGAACGAAAAATTGGAGTTGTATGCGATTTTAATGGAAGTTCCAGAAGCCGTTGCATTGACCGAGAGTTTTTTGCAGAACATCACATCAACTTTTATTCCATAAATGATGATGAAATTGTGCATGAAATAATTCCTGAAGCAGAAAATCTTGTTTATGTTGCCGCACAAATGGAACAGCTGCATAAAGCTGGTCATGATGAGGTTGTTTTAGGTTACATGCCTGATTGTGACGGTGATAGAGGAAATATTGTATTTTGGAATGAAAAAACAAATAAAGCTGAAATTCTAAAAGCTCAGGAAGTTTTTAGTCTTTCTGTTCTAGCAGAATTGACATATTCTATTTGGATAAATCAAAATAATCCTGATTTTAAACCAGCTGTGGCAGTCAACTGTCCAACTTCAATGCGCATTGAAAAAATCGCACAAGCACTTGGTGCAAAAGTTTTCCGGGCAGAAGTAGGCGAAGCAAATGTTGTGAATCTCGCAAAAGAAAAACGACAGGAAGGTTATACTGTCAGAATTCTTGGAGAAGGTTCAAATGGAGGAACTATCACATATCCTTCTGCAGTACGCGATCCAATTAACACAATTTTTGCAATAATCAAATTGCTTTGTCTGAAAGAACGAGGTCTTTTTGAACTTTGGTGTAAAAAAAGTAGAAATAATTATAAAGAAGATTTTTCTCTTTGTGACATATTGGAAACTCTTCCAAAATTTACAACTACAGGAGTTTCGGAACCTTGTGCGATTTTGCATGTATCGCAGACAAATCATGCAGAACTCAAAAAACAGTTTCAGATTATTTTTGAAAAGGAATGGAACAATAAAGCGCCTGAATTAAAAAAGAAATTTGGAATTGAACAGTACGAATGTATCATCACAAACGGCACAAAAGAAACACGCAATGTCAATGATTTTTCATTATCTCAAAAAGGCGGATTGAAAATCATTTTCAAAGATAAAGAATCAAATCCAATTGCATTTATTTGGATGAGAGGAAGTGGAACAGAACCTGTATTTAGAATCATGTGCGATGTTCAAGGAGATAATCCTCAAATGGAAAAAGAACTTCTTGAATGGGAAACAGATATGATTAAAAAAGCAGATACAATTTAATAAAAAATTAATGGTAAAAAATAAATAATTTTTGTTTGTAAAAAAGACAGAAAATATGATAAAATATTTCTATCTATTTTTCAATATTAATGTCCGAGACATTACATTTCGGAAAAAAAGCATAAATATCGACTGGAGGTAATTATGGATAAATCAGAAATCTTAAAAAGAGCCAATGAGTACATTTCAGAAGAAAAAGATACTCGATTTAGCAAAGAAATTGAAGAATTGATTGCTAAAGAAGATTATAAAGAACTGGAAGACAGATTCTATCAAACGTTGGAATTTGGAACTGGCGGTCTTCGTGGAATTATGGGTGGTGGAACAAACCGTATGAACACTCTTGAAATCAATAAAGCAACTCAGGGACTTGCAAATTATGTTTTAAAAGCTTTCCCAGAAAAAGCAAAAGATGGTTCACTTAGTGCCGTTGTTGCTTACGATAGCCGATTGAACTCTGATGTTTTTGCGGAAGCAACAGCCCTGATTTTTGCGGCAAACGGAATTAAAGCTTACTTATTTTCTGGATTACGCCCTACTCCTGAACTTTCCTATGCAATCAGAAAACTTGGAGCGCAGACAGGTGTTGTTGTAACAGCTTCTCATAATCCACGCATGTACAATGGGTACAAAGCTTATTGGGATGACGGTGCACAAGTTATTGAACCTCATGATAAAGGAATTATTGAAGAGGTAAATAAAGTAACTTCTGTAAAAACTATGTCAAAAGATGAAGCTATTTCCAGTGGAAAACTTGTTTTGATTGATAAAGAAATTGACGAACCATTTTGGGATATGTGTAAAGCACAACTTTTCCGCCCACAGCTTATCAAAGAAAAGGCAAAAGATGTTCGCATTGTTTACACTCCTTTGCATGGAACAGGTGCAATGCATGTTGAAAAAGTTCTTGGCGACCTCGGATTAAATATTTTGACAGTTCCAGAACAGAGAGAACCAGATGGAAACTTCCCAACAGTTGAAAAACCAAACCCGGAAGAAAAACCTGCTTTAACAATGGCTGTTGAGCTTGCAAAAAAAGAAAAAGCAGACGGTGTAATGGCAACTGATCCTGACTCAGACCGTTTTGGAACAGCTTTCCCAGATAAGGAAGGAAATTGGGTATTGCTCAGTGGAAATCAGATGGGTGCGCTTCTTATTGATTACATTTTACTTTCAAGAAAAGAATTAAACAAAATGCCAGCAAATCCAGCCATTATCCGCTCTATCGTTACATCACCATTTGGCGATTATATTTGTAAAAAATATGGCGTTACAATGTTGGATTGTCTTACAGGATTTAAATGGATTGCCGCAGTAGAAGCTGCTTTTGAAAAAGACGGTTCTCATAATTATGTTTTCGGACTTGAAGAAAGCTATGGATATAAAGTTGAAACAGAAGTTATGGATAAAGACGGTGTTTCAGCTGCCGCAATGTGTGCCGAAATGATTCTTTACTGGCGTTCACAAGGAAAAAGTCTTCTTGAACATCTTGATGAACTTTATAAAGAATTTGGTTATTTTGAAGACCGTGCAATTTCCCAGAATTTTCCAGGAATGTCTGGTGTAGAAACAATGAAAAACATGATGGCTTCAATGCGTTCAAATCCACCAGCAACTTTAGGCGGTGAAAAAGTTGTAAAAGTTCGTGATTTAATGTGTGATGACAAACTTCCAAAGAGCAACGTTCTTCAATTCTATCTTGAAAGTGGAACAATTGTAAGTGCAAGACCTTCTGGAACAGAACCAAAAATTAAATTTTACATCAATTCAATAGTTCCAGCAGGAAACGGAACAGATGCATGGCTTTCTGAAGCAAAAGTTCAGGCAGGAAAACTTTGTGATGGAATCACTTCTGACATTCAGAAAATAATTGATGCGGCATCCAAATAAAAATATTTCGGATATAAAAAGACTGTGCAGACTCTACAATGAGGGCACAGTCTTTACAGCTTTTGATACAGAAACTTCTTCCATCACACCAACTACAGGAAGAATTATCGAAATTGGTGCTGTAAAGTTTACAAAAAATGAAATTATTTCCTCATGGAATATGATTTTTAATCCCCATCAGATTTTGTCACCATTTATTGTTAATTTAACGCATATTTCACAAAAAATGGTGGATGAATCTGATGTTATTGATTTGCATTTAAAAGACTTCATTGAATTTACAGAAAATTCGGTTATTGTGGCTCATAATGCCCAATTTGATATGAATTTCTTAAATTCTGAATGTGAAAAATGTAGTCTTCCACCAATAAAAAACAAAGTTGCAGATACTCTAAAACTTTCTCGTCTTCTCTTTTCAGATTTTGCCTCTCATAAACTTGATTTTCTAGCAAATCAATTTATGATAGACAAAGGGAGTTCACACCGTGCATTAGATGATGCAAAAACGTGTATGGAACTTTTCAACATCTGTATGATAAAAGCAAATTCTGTCATTCTAAAACAATAATTTTTTAGCTTCGAGGAGCTTTTGCAGGATCAATAGGTTTGCCGTTTTGAAAAACCATAAAATTCATCTGAGGTTTTTCTGTGATGGAATCAATTCCAACAGTTCCTAACACACTTCCAGAAACTGGATATTCACCCTTTTTAACTTTTACAGAACCGAGACCTGTATATGCATAAATCATGCCTGTTTTTGTCTGGACAAACACAACCTGTCCAAAACCACGATAAGCACCAACATACATTACAGTTCCTTCGTGAATGCAAATTACATCCTCATTTTCTTTTGCAGAAAGTACCACACCAGAAACTTTTCCCTTAACCTGAGTGATTTTTGGATTATTTACAGGCCATTTCACAGACGAATCAGTTGTAATTGTGCTTCCATAAGTTCTAGCATCAGTCACTTTCTCAAGTGGACTTGGCTCTGTTGCCTGCTTTATAATCTGTTTTTCATCATTTTTCGATTGATTTTGTACAATTTCATTTGCAGATGAATTTTTTGGAGGAAGGACAACCTTGGAATTATCATAAACTTTAAGCTTTTGTCCAACTTTTATGACATTTGATGAATCAAGATTGTTTATCGAAATCAAATCAGCAACAGTCATATTATTCTTTTTTGCAATTCCATACAGAGTTTCACCTTTTTGAACAACATACTCTTTTGTTTTAATATTGCTGACATTTTCTCCACTTTTTCCCGATGACAAGGCAACTGCATTTCCAATATCAGCTTCTGGAATTATCAATTTTTGACCTGCTTTTAAAACATCAGTTTCAGAAAGATTATTTGCAGCACGCAATTCTGCAACTGTTAACTGATATTTTCGGCTGATTGAATAAAGAGTATCCCCTTTTTCCACATTATATGTTGTATCAGCGAATAAAAATCCATAAAAGACACAAGAAAAAAATAAAAAAATAATAAACCGGGTTGTATGCTTTTTCATATTAAAATTATCGGCAAGTTTCACTCAATAATTTAGAATTACTCGAAAATAAAATTTCATATAAATTTCTAAATATTTTACATAATTTTTTTTTAAGTAAACAAACTTTCTGAAAATAGTTATTCTATTTTATCAAAAAAAGGCGCTGTTAACAAAAATAAACCATTTTATGATTTTATAATTCTTGTAAAAAAATCATTCACATTAATCCCATTAATCACTTGATTTTTTTCATAATGATTAACAGTTGCATCAAGTCCCACTTCAAGATGCTCTGATGTAATTCCATGTTTTATAGAAATATTAGCTTCCATCAAGGCTGACAAGTGATCACAAATTCTCACAAGTTTTCCATCAACTGGCTGGAATTTATCATCATTATATTTTTCATTCAATTCTTCATAAGAAACTATCTGAATTTTTCCTGATTTATCTTGAATTCTGTTTGAAAACTCATCAGTTGTAAAATAAATCACCTGATTTACAAAAAAATCTTCCATCAATGGAACAAGTTCTTTACTTACAATTTCATTTTCTATTTTTTTCACAATATTCGGAAGGTCATCCGTTGCCTGTTTTACAGGAGAAATAATGTCGCGTGTAACAGACTCAGGCAAATCATGAAAAAGCGCACTGAAAAAGTTATTTATCACACGCTGTCTGCACATGTTTGGATTTGATTCCCGCCCCAAAAGAAGAGTCATAATGGCAACATAAAAACAATGTCCCAAAACTGAAGTTGCTGGAACCCTTGGTGTCTGATTCCATCGAGTTTGAAAACGGAGTTGTTCAATTTTCAGCAAGAATCTGAATGCTTTTTGATGAGTCATCAGTTTCTGCAAACCTTCAAACTCTAAATAAGGCTGAATCTGCTCTTCAAGTTCAGTTTTTATATCAGCTAACCGTTCTTTTTCATTCACAACAGAAATCATTTCCAATTCTCTGATTGTAGCAAACTTATGAGCAGCTTCATAAACTCGGACAGTTTTTTTTAATTCATCAGAAATTGTTGTTGTTCCTGATTTTGCATAAACATAATCAGAAAATTCAGAAAAAAGTTTTTTATCCATTAGATTTGAATATTGACTCAATACCCACTCATTCAGTCTCAGATATTCTTCAGGAAATTCCTTTTTTAGCATCTGTTGAACTGGTGCTTTTATATCACAAAGAGCAATTTTTCGTAATAAATCAAAAAGAGAAGCATAAATAATCCAATGCCAGTCAATTTTGTTTCCTTTGTTTTCTTCAAACTTACCAATTATATAAGCCAAAACCATTTTTTCGCCGGCTTTATCCATCTCTACAAGTTCAAATGGACGTATTAAATCATTCCATCTTTGAATCGAAAAACCTTCAAATATTTTGAGAATAAGATTTTTTTCCATATTTTAATTACTTAATCCATTTTTATGGTCAGAATCCATTTTGTCTTTCCAAACTAGAGCTTTTCTTTTTACTTCATCAGCTGAATCAGTTTTTCCAATTGCAATATAAAATTTTCGCAATGCAAGAAGATATTTTATTCCATTTCTCATATCATCAATTCGACGTGAAGAAGTTTCATATTTATTTCGATATGCATTAGCAGAATCATTTAAAATTTTTTCTACTAAACGAATATACAATGCTGTTGTTTCATAGTTTTCAGAACTCGGATTAAAAAAATCTTTTACACATTCTTTCATATCTAAAAAGTTTTTTGCAACAGTGGCAAAACGACCTTCAAGTTCAACAAAAGAAAGTTTCCATTTACTGTTTTCGCCAAACGCTTCTTTGAGCATGGAAATAGCGAGTCCAAGTTTTTTCATCAGCATGAATCTTCTTGAAATTGAAATATTTTTGATTTTTTCCAACTCATCGGTTAGATCAGTATATGCAATATCGATTTTGTCAGTAACAATCTCTTCCAGATATATTATTGCCTTATATAAAACTTTTCTTGCTTCATTTAATGCATCATTATTTTTTACATCCAAAATTTTTAACGACAGACTGTTTTGTGCCATATATAAAGTGGAAATATAAATCATATCTTCACACAAAAGGAGTTTCTTGTTTTCTAAATCAATATCTCCTTTATGCATTCCATTGAGCATAGTTTTTTCTTTTGCAAGTAAAGCAGAAATTTTTTCTTTATAAGGAATAATCACTTCATTAAAATGAAGTCTCATTTCTTCTGAAACTTTTGCCATTATATCCTCCGATTTTCAAAATATCATGGAGTAACTAAATTCTGAACAGTTCTGTTATTTTGAATTAAATTTTGCTATATTTAGATAGAAGCAATCTTGCATGTTCCAAAGACTGTTCCGTATCTGCATCCCCCGACAGCATTCTTGCAATCTCAGAAACTCTTTCTTCTCCTTCAATTACATGTACATTTGAAGATGTTAATTCTCCAGATACAGTTTTTTCTATCTTTATTTGATTATCGGCATATACTGCTATACTAGCAAGATGTGTAATACAAAAAATTTGTCTTTTTTTAGCAAGATTTTTCAGGTGTAAGCCAACAGCAACAGCAACTTCACCACCAATTCCAGTATCAATTTCATCAAAAATTAATGTATCCACACTGTCTGTTTGTGCAAAAATCGTTTTTAAAGCAAGCATAACCCTGGAAAGTTCGCCACCCGATGCAATTTTGGCAAGAGGTAGCAATGGATTTCCAGGATTAGCACTAATCATAAATTCAATATCATCTTTTCCGTATGGACCACAGTTTTGCTGTAAGTCAGTTCCTGATTTCTGTTTGATTGAAACTTCAAATTTTGTTCCTTTCATTCCGAGTTTTGAAAGGATGTCGTTTACTTCAGTATTCAATATAACGGAAGTTTCTTTTCTTTTTTTAGAAAGATTTTCAGCAGAAATAAGAACTTCTTTTTCCAGTTTCTTTATTTCACCTTCCAATTTTTCCTTATAATTATTTCCTTCACCATTTTCTTCAATATAATGCTGGGCATTTTCAAAGTAATCAAAAACTTCAGAAAGCGGCGCATTTATCGAAGATGCATATTTTTTCTTTAAATTATATATCAAAGAAAGTCTGTCTTCCACTTGTTGTAAACGATTCTGATCAAAAACAAGTGAATTCTGATAGTTACAAAACTCATCAGCTACATCAGATAATTCATAAAACGCAGACTCAAGACGACTATTCAAATCAGAAACAGATTTATCCAGTTCAGCAAGATGTGAAACATCACGTCTTATTTTTTTTAATAAAGACACAACACTTTTTTCATCATTGCTCATACTCTGATTTATTGAAACTATATCCGAATAAATTTTCTCATATGAAACAAGTCTAGACTGTTCTTCTTCCAAAGAAACATCTTCATCTTTTTTTAGTTTGGCTTCAGAAATTTCCTTCACTGCAAAAGTCATCATATCAAGATTTCGTAATCTTTCACTGTCCGACATAGAATATTTTTCCAATTCTTTTCGTTTAGAAACAAGTTCAGCATATTTTTTTGTAAATAATTCCACATCGCCAGAAATTCCAGCTCTTGCATCCAGATATTTTCTATGTTCCAAAACTTTCATCAAAGACTGATGTTCATGCTGACCATGAATGTCAACCAAAAAAGAAGAAAACTGTGCAAGTTCATTTCTTGTAACAGGAGTATCATTAATCCATGCCGATGATTTTCCAGTCTCCTTTATAAACCTTCTCAAAAGCACACGATTATTTTCAACTTCAATTCCATGCATTTTCAGCCATTCACAAGAATTTAAAGGTTCATCCTCTTCAGTCAGAACATCTCGCACTTTTTCAGATTTAATCACAAAAGTTCCGCACACTGAGGCTTCTTTTTTCCCTGTTCTGATTTGAGATACTTCTGCCTTCCCACCAAGCAAAAAAGAAAGCGCACCTATTAAAATTGACTTTCCAGCACCAGTTTCACCCGACAAAACAGTAAAACCTTCTTTAAATTCCAGATAATCATAATCAATAAGAGCAAAATCTTTAATTGTTAAATCTTCAAGCATGAGGACCTCCAGACCAGTTCAATTTCGACCTTAATGCATTATAAAACTTTTCTCTTGTAGCACAAACTAACTGTACTTTTTTTTCATATTTACTGACAAATATTCTATCTTCAGGTTTCAATAATTCAGCTTCCTGACCATCCACTGTAATACAAATTTCTTTTGCCCTGCTCTGTTCAACCTTGATAGACAAATCACCATCAGGACTCAAAACAATAGGTCTGCTTGACAAAGAAAATGAATTTACAGGTGTCAACACAAACGCACTTAAATGAGGATCAACAATTGGACCACCAGCTGCAGCAGAATACGCAGTTGAGCCAGTAGAAGTAGAAACAATAACTCCATCAGATTTCAATTTACACAAAGGAAGCTCATCATAGTTAACAGAAAGAGAAACTGTCGCAGCGCCTCGTTTTGCAGAAATTACAACATCATTTAATCCTAAAGAAGAATAAACGACTTTCGAATCTCTAAAAACCTTTACGTCCAGCATTGCCCTTTTCTCAATAAATGCATCGCCACTTAAAAACGTCTCAAGCTCATTTTTCCACTCAAAAGGCTGCACCGAAGCAATAAAACCAAACTGCCCAAGATTAACTGGAAAGACAGGAATATCAAGTTTAACAGCATTTCTTGCAGCAAAAAGAACAGTGCCGTCACCTCCCAAAGTCAATACAAAATCGTACCCTTCAAAAGAAAAATTTCCACAAAATCCATCAAAATTCAATAATTCAGATTTTACCCCTTTTTCGCTGAGAAACAGATTGATTTCATTTGCAAGAATCATCGACTCGTCTTTGCTGGTATTAATTACAATGAGTGCTTTTTTCATTTATTCCTTATTTCAAATAATTACGGCAACGAACTTAAAACCTTAATAATCTTCGAACTTTCTGCATGAGTTAATCTTGGATATAAAGGAATGTGAACACAACGCAAATACAAAGATTTTGCATGAATACAAGTTTCTGACAATTCATCTTTTAACGCAATAATTGAATTCTCATAAGCTAAATTAATCTCAATATCTTTTTTTGCAGCGTACTGTTTCACATCTTTATACGAAGTAGACAACACAAGAGGGAAACTACACGCTGTTGAACCATTTTCATTTTCTCTAGCATACATTTTATGGCGTCCGATAAAACATGCCTGCTGATACATTGCAAAGAGTTCTTTTCTTGTTCTTTCATTTCTACCAAATTCTTTTACCTGAACCCAAGCCAACGCAGCATTTATATCCGGAAGCAAATCCGTTAACGGTGCTTCATCAACATATTTTTTCAAGACAATCCATTCGCGTCTACCAGGTGAAATCAAAACAGCTCCACCGCCAGCGGTAATCACATCTCTTTCTTCAAGTCCCAAAATCGAATACACACCAAAAGTTCCAGCCATCTTCTGCAATTGTGCAGAACCATCTTCGCCAGTCATGCTGAAAGCAGAACCAGCACTTTGCGAAATATCTTCGATTATTGGTACTCCAAGTTTCACTATTTCTTCAAGATTTGGAAGAATTCCTTCAGTTTCATGTAATATTAGAACTTTACCACCTTGTTTAATTCCTTCGCTGATAATCTGTTCATTTACTAATCCATTAACTTCATCAACATCAAGAACAAGAGGTTCAAATCCCATAGAAACAAGAGACTGATACTGCCATGCCGGTGCTAAAGCCGAAACCATCACTTTAGAGCCAGTTTCAAGTCCGATAGACATCAAAGCATACTTTAAAGCAATTGCAGGACTTCTTAAAGCTACCGCACCATCACACTTAATAAATTCTTTAATTTGAGTAATCAACTTTGCATTCAACTCGCCCGGACCGATTTTTTCATCAACCATACAAGTTAGAACTGCATCCATTTCTTTTCTACGAATAGTTGTACTGTAAGTCTGTATCATTACTGTATATCAATAATTTTTTGTAATTCTGATGCATTAAACAATTTTCTAGTATTCAACATGATTAAATAACCATGATCTTCGCGAACTACACCTTCGATATATTCATTTCCAATACCACTAAGCATCTGTGGAGGTTCTTTCACATCTTCTTCTTTTATTGTAACAACACGTTCAACTTTATCAATAATAATTCCGATTTTGCTACCTTCAATATCAAGAATGATAAAACCGCCTTCCATTTCTATATCTTCTGGCTTTGCCGTAGACTGAATATTGAAACGTTTATGCAAATCAATAATAGGAATAATTTCACTTCGCAGTTTAATAATTCCTTCCACATAGTAAGGAGCATTAGGAATAACTCGGACATTCTGAAGCCTTACAATCTCTTTGACATCCATGATATTAACTCCATACAATTCTTCTCCCAAACGGAAAGTAACAAGTTGAAATTGAACTTCAGTAGCCATATAGTCTCCCTAAATCATATATCATTTTGAATCATTTTTTCAGATTCTTTACAAATTTATACAATAATATTAACCCAAAAACCGAAAATTTGCAATGATTTTTTAATCAGTAATTAAAACATTTCACCTCCTCTAATAAAAACTCAAAAAGTTTATTTCAATAATCGATTGACTTTTTTATAATGTTTTACTATGTAATGATAAAAAAATTATTAAATAAATTTAGGACACAATCTTTTTGTACAATTCTAAAAAAAAATCCACAATTCACCCAAAAAAAATTAATCCACTACAAACAAAGTTATTACATCAACAGTTTCAATTCCGATTTTTTTTAAAATTTCAGCACAACTTTCAATTGTAGCGCCAGTAGTACAGACATCATCAACAATGCACACTTTTTTAGGTAAAACATTATTTACCTTTTTCAACTCACGCATTATAATTTTTTTCTGTTCCTCCTGATAAGCACAGCTAATAGTTTCAAGTCTTTCTTTTTTATGAAGTTTTTTCTGCTGTTCTGTGGTATTTCTTTTCAAAAGCTTAAGAACTTTAATTCCATATCTATTTTTCAAAAAAGAACAAATTTCATCTACCTGATCCCAACCATTTCTTTGGATTTTGCCTTTTCTTGGAGGAACTGGCACGACAATATCATCATTCAGTTTTTCAAGAGCTTTATATACGAAAAATGAAAACAAAGAAGAAACAGATCTTTCGCCCATTATCTTCCATTTATACAACAGTTCTTTATTCCAAAGTCTGTATGAAAAAAGTGGAAGCACATTATCAGTATGAACTAGAATTTTTTCATCTCTGCATCTTGAACAAGTATCGTCTGTCGATATTAATACTTTTCCGCAAACCTTACATCTTTTTTGATTGAGAGCATCATCAAGAGAGAAATATTTCGAAATACACTTTCTGCAAACAGGATAGATGAAAGATTTTCCATTACAGACAACACAAGTAGTTCCATTATTCAGGATTGAAAAAAAACTTCTCATCAAAAAAATGCCAGCTTGTTTTGTTTCAAAAAAAATTTTCTTCACATATATAATATGTATCAAACCTATCAAAAACAGGAAGTCAAAATGAGAAAAAAAATGATTTTTTTAAAATTTTTTACTGCCCTGAAAGAGTTTTTTTCCAGCGTGAAATTGTTTGCAAGGCATTCATCGGTGTCATATTATTTAAATCCGCAGACAAAATTTCTGAAATAATTATTTCTTCATCACTGAAAAGTCCAGGAGACTGATATTCCACAGTTTCTTTTTGAACAGGAATTTTTTCTTCGAAAACATTTACATTGTCGTAGGAAGATTGAATATCACTAAGAATTTTATTTGCTCTGTCAATGACAACCTGAGGGATACCGGCAAGTTTTGCCACATGAATTCCATATGAATTTTCTGTAACACCTTCCTTAATCTTTCTTAAAAAAACAACTCGTCCATCTTGTTCAAGAACATCCATGCATAAAAATTTCAAAGAAGGATGTTCAAGTCTAGATAATTCATGGTAATGAGTTGCAAAAAAAGTCTTACATTTGACCGTATCCAACAAATATTCAGAAACAGCTTTTGCAATGGCAAGTCCATCTTCAGTAGAAGTTCCACGCCCTACTTCATCCATAATCACAAGAGAACGATTTGTTGCTGCATGCAGGATATTCGCAGTTTCTGTCATCTCTACAAGAAATGTTGATTCGCCTTTTGCAAGATTATCAGAAGCACCAACTCGACAAAAAATTCTGTCAACAATTCCAAGTTTTGCACTATCAGCAGGCACAAAAGAACCTGTTTGAGCAAGCAAAGAAATCAATGCATTTTGACGTAAATAAGTACTTTTTCCTGCCATATTCGGACCAGTAATAAGCGCAAAAGAAGGCATTTCATCATCATCAGCAGAAAGAAATGAATCATTTGGAACAAATTCGCCGGAAGGAAGATGCTTTTCCACAACAGGATGACGACCATTTTTGATTTCAAAAATACAATCATCTGTCATTTTGGGACAAACCCATTTATTCTGGATGGCAGCCTGTGCGTAAGAATAAATGACATCTGTATTTGCAACTTCCTGTGAAATCTGATGTAAATAAGGAACATATTTTTGCAAAGATTCTCTTATTTCGAGATACAAATCGCGTTCAAGTTCCAAAATCTTTGTAGAAGCTTCATTTAAATCCTGTTCAAGTTTTTGCAATCGCTCTGTTGTGTATCTGTCCCCATTAACAAGCGCACGACGCATAATAAAATGCGAAGGGACAGAAGAAAGTTTTCCTTTTGAAACTTCAATGAAATATCCGGCGTTATTATTATATTTAATTTTTAAAGTTGAAATTCCAGTTTTTTCACGTTCTTCATTTTCATATTCAGAAAGAATTGTATTAAAATTATTATGAATATTGCGCCAGTGGTCTAATTCTTCAGACCATCCCTCTTTTATAATTCCACCATCAGTCAGATTTGTAGAAGGATTTTCCAAAATTGAATTACTGATAAGATTACATATTGTCTGCGCATCTTCAGAAGAAACAAATGAATAATCAAAATCCAAAAGATAAGATTTGACTTTGGTCCACATTTCCAAACTTGCCCGCAGTGCCTGCAGTTCTTTTGGGTGAGCTTTTTCCATTGCAATTCTAGAAGCAAGACGTTCAATATCCAAAATCGAAGACAAATCTATTTTTAGTTTTTCAAGAAGCGTACGGTTTTCTATAATTTTTTGAATGCGAACCTGTCTTTCATCAATCATTTTTGTGCTGATTAATGGAAACAAAAGCCAATTTCTCAACAATCTTCCGCCCATCGCTGTTCTTGTAAAATTCACACAATCTAAAAGAGTGTAAGATGAAGTTCCATCCCTCATATTTTGTGTAATTTCCAGATTTCGAATAGAACTGTCATCCATCACAAGAAATTCGTTATCTGCATAGATTTGAATTGAAGAAATGTGCGAAAGCTTTGCATTTGTTGTTTTTTCCAGATAATCAAGCAGAAAACCTGCGGGAGCAATTTCTGCGCTATCATTTTCAAGACCGAAAGCTTTTAAACTCGCAGTTTTAAACTGTGTTGTTAATTTTTTATATGAAAAATCAATCGAAAAATCCCAATCAGGATAATATGACACAGACAGATTTCCAACAGAATTAACAGCATCCTGAACATCCTGATTATTTTTTAATGAAACTGGCAGCAATAATTCCCTAGGACCTGCACGATGAAGTTCTTTTGCAAAAAACTGAGAAAGTTTCGATGCCGGCCAGGAAGTAGCTTTAAATGTTGCTGTAGAAACATCGATAAATGCAAACCCGACTCTTCCTTTCGTTAAAGAAAGCGCTGCCAGATAATTTTCTTTTGAACCTTCAAGATATTCCTCTTCGCAAGCCGTTCCCGGAGTGATAATTTCGACAACTTTTCTCTCTGCAATTCCTTTTCCAGCTTTTGGAATTTCTCCAACCTGTTCACAAATAACTATTTTTTTTCCTAATCGCAAAAGTCTTGCAATATAAATTTTTGCAGCATGATAAGGAATGCCGCACATTTTTTGAGAACCTCTGTGTGTTAAAGTTAGATTCAAAAGCTTAGAAATTTCTTCTGCATCGTTATCAAACATTTCATAAAAATCACCAAGCCTGAAAAAAACAACTTCGTTTTTATACTTTTCTTTAATACCCCTATACTGTATCATCATAGGGGTAAGATTTTCTTCTGACATTTTATAATCCAAGCTCGTTTATTACTTGATTTGTGATGTCAACAGAAGAACTGTACCACAAAATTGCATTCGCATCCTGCAGACTCAAAATCATACTGTAACCGCCGCCTTCCGCAATTTTTGCTAAAGTATTGTAAAGTTTTTTATAAAAATCATCAGAATTTTGCAGTGATTTTTGCAAAGACTCCAATTCAACATTTTTTGCATTTGTATATTCTGTCAAATAATCTTTTTTTCTTGCTATTTCAGCTTCAACTTTCAAAACCTGAGTTTCATTACCAGCGCTTTCGTAGTCAAGCTTTTTCTGTTGAAGTTTTTTTAATTCATCAGTAAGTTTGTTAACTTCTTCCTGAAATTCTGCCTTCTTTTTTTCATAATTCCTGACAGGAGCTGAATTTCTAAAATAAGCATTATATACTTTTGCAGTGTCTACAACTCCAAATTTTGTAATCTGTTGCGAAAAAACAGGAAGAGAAATCACTAAGATCAAAATAAACAAGGAAAATAATCTTTTTTTCATAAAAACCTCAAAATTTATCTGTTTGTTATATTAAAAGAAAGAGCAAATTGGAATGGAGTATTATCAAATTTTGGAACCCCATCTGTTACTCTGAATCTCCATGCAAAAATCAAATGAATTGGCAGCTGAGGCATTAAAAAACGAATTCCAGGTCCATAACTGAAATAAAAATCATTTAAACTAAGTGTTTGCAAATCTGCAAATGATTTTTTTACAGCAACTGCATCAAAAAAGCCATCAACGCCTATGATTCCAGGAATTACAGGAACCCGTAATTCCAATTTATTTGATAACATCACCTGACCTTTTGTATATTTATAATTATCAGTCCAACCGCGTCCATTAAACATTCCGTCAATATAAAGCTTGTTTGAATCTGTGACTGTTCCGTGAACAGGGAAAATCACAGAAAGACCTGTATAAGCTGCAAACACCATTTTCAACGAATATGTATCTGAGAAAGGAATATCAAATAATTTTAAATAACCTTCTAGCTTTGTATCTGAACGCAAGAAGAATTCTGTTTCTACACCAGGAATCAATCCATACCATGCAAGACGTTCACTTGCAAACCAACCTTTTGTTGGATCATAGTTAATGTCTCTGTTATCAACAGAAAAACTTGTATAAATTGAATTGGTAAGTCCAAATCTATTTGCAAATGCAGAAACTCCTACATCTACAGGAACATATAATGATTCATCATAAATATTGTTTGAAAATGAATTTGAAATTCCACCTGATAAAGATAAAATTGCATAATCTGGAGTCCATCTTCTAAAAAGTCCTGAACTCAAAGAAGCAGACCAGCTTTCTAAATTCATATAATAGTAACGCTGATTCAATTCAAGATTTGGCGACCAGAAATTTACCGGAGTAGTAACATTCGAATGAGAAAATGAAAGATTTTGAGAAAAACCAATCGGTTTATTTCCTATCCAGTTTTGAGAATAAGTAAAATCGATGGACTGTTCTGTGTTGGAAGCGGTCACCGATGAAGAAATTGTTTTTCCTTCACCAAAAAGGTTTGAATTTTCGATTTTTAGGAAAAGCGAGATTGGTAAAGTATTAGGTTCAGTAATCCCTGAAAAAGTCATACCAAACTGAATATTTGAAGTTGACTGTTCTTCTACAGTCCAAACTAAATCCACAAGATTTTCTTCAGAACCTTGTTGTGGCTCTGGAATAATGTTTGAGAAATACTGAAGATTCATCAAATTTCTCATACCATTTATAATCTTTTCCCTAGAAAAAAGGTCACCTTCTTCTATTGGAATTTCACGTTTAATTACGTTTTCTTTTGTTTTATTATTTCCTTTGATGATGATATTTTCAATATGACTTCTAGAATGTTCGACAATTGTAAGTGCATATGAAATTTCATGACGTTCAGTATTCTTTAACGGCATAGGATAATATTCATTTGACATATATCCGTTTTCATAATAAACACTTTGAATGGCTGCCAAATCTTCTTGAAATTTTGTTTCATTATAAATTGCACCAGTTTTCAATTTCTGCTGCTTTAAAATTTCCTTTTCAGAAAAAACTTCATTTCCTTTTATTGTGATTCCAGCAAAAATATACTGAGCGCCTTCTTGAATAATGAAATTTATTGTAAGTTCATTACGCTGTTTTTCTTCATTAAAAGTCGTATCGATTGTTACATCAAGAATTTGTGCATCTGCATAACCACGTTCACGATAATATGTAATAATTCTTTGTTTATCTTGTTCAAGCGTAGAAGGTTGATATGCGCCATCTTTTAAAATACCGACTTCTTTTAATTCAAGCTTCTTTTTCAAAGCTTTTTCTGAAACAATAGTATTTCCTGTAAACTTAATCTCTTTGATTATTGTATTGGAACCTTCATTTATATTGAAGATGATTTCAACACCATTATCTTTTTGAATAACAGAATGAGAAACACTAGATGTTGTATATCCTTTTGAAAGATAATAATTTCTGATGATTCTTTCATCAAGTAAAACTTTAGACTCCACAAAAACATCGCTTGCTTTTATCTTAATCTGTTCACGAAGTTCGCCATTTCTGATTTTTTTGTTTCCTGCAAAATTGACTGCCTTTATGACAGGACGTTCTGTTACCTCAAAAACGAGCAATACTTCATTATTTTTGTCAGAATTATGCTTTGCATAAGGATTAATTTCTTCAAAATAATCCATACTATAAAGTCTGTCAAGAATTTCGTTAAAAACTGAATCTGTAAAAGGTTCATCAATATAAGAACTTATAATTCCAGTCAAATCTGATTTTTTAACATTTTTTAATCCTGAAAATTCTATTCTTGCTATTGGTTGATTCCAATACCATTCGCTTTCCTGTGAAAATGCAGTAAATGCAGAAAGAAATAAAACTAAAACAAGTGTAAGCATTTTACGATGCATCACACACCTCCCAAGTAATCAGTCACTAAAAGTGATAAAAAATAATGGAAAATCCTAAAAAGTCAATTTCCAAGTTAAAGTCAATGAAGCTGCCGGCTCAATTTTTCCGTTTAGCATTGCATTAATATCTGGAGCCATATTGATTCTAATATTTGGTCCTGAAAACAAAAATTCAGTACCAGAATTTATTTTTACAGGAACATTTGAAAGTGGTCCTTCTAATTCAATTCCAAATTCCGGCTGTATAATTGGTTTTCCTACCGAAATAATATCGTTTGTGCTAACATTGTCAAAAGACACATGTAACATTGCATCAATATATAAAGAACTTCCTAAATATCTACCTACATAAACAGTTGAATTATCCAAAAAGTTACCGATAGACAAATTTTTTTTCGACAAATCACCAGAAATTCCCATTCCAAGCGTATTTTGAAGAATATTTGTCCTTATTGAAAATATATCAAAATTTAACAAATCACGCAACTTGTTTTCCATAGAACGCATTACTGTAGACTGCAGTGCATAATCAGAAGCAGCAAACAATAAATCTGTAGCTTTGTTAGAATCTGCAACAACAATTTGACCAAGCATTGTCAATATATCATTTTCAGATTTTGCTGGTTCGGAAGTAAATATTGGTTCCAATTTATCAAGATATTGATTTTCAACAGACATAATGATTTTTACAGTTTGCCCCTTATAATCTTTTTCTCTAGTTTCAGCGCGGAATGTTACAATCGGATTGGACAGTTCTTCAGGATTAAATTTGATTGAACCAGATTTTATATAAAAACTTCGATTTAAATATAAAACATCACCAGAACGAACTTTTAATTCACCATTTACAGAAAGTTCATCATCATAAGGATTATAAACCAGAGAAAAACGAGTGTTAGGAACAAAAATACATCTCAAAATCGGATCAAAACTTATTGACGCATGAGTTCCAAGTTTTATATCAAGATTTGTCTGCACTTGAATTGATTCAGAGATATTCTGCAATTCTTCCAGTTGATTTTGTTGAATATTAGAAAACGATGCAACCGAAGAATTCAAATCAATATTTTCTCCAAAAATCGTTCCTGAAATATCAAAAACATTTTCTTCAAAAGAAAGTTTCAAATCTGCAAAAACATTTCCTTGAAGCACGAAAAAAGGAGTTGCCATTTTTACCGGGAATAAATCTTGATTTTGAGTTTTAACTGAACCTTCAATTCTATCTGCAACCCACTTATTAAGCATAAAAACAAATTCAGTTTCAATTTTTTGATTATTTTTATTTTTTAAAACAGCTTTTTCAAATTGAATTTCATTCTGATTGAAGTTCAAAACCAACTCATCTGAAGTAAGTTTTTGATTAGTGATAAAAGGCAGCTTGAATATTGGTTGTGGGATTCTTACTGAACCTGAAAAATCAGGATTATCAAGAGAATTACTTATCATAATGTCTCCATTTACATTTCCTTTTTCAACAACAAGAAAATCATCAAAATTCAAGTATGATAAAGTTTTTGCTAAATCTATATTTATATCGTATAAACTTAAGCTTGTATTATTTGCAGAAATTATACCTCCAAGTCCGAATGAAATAAAACTGCCGTTATCTACAACTAAATCCAATAATTCATTTTTTAAATCAAAAAATCCATTAATTCCAGCATTTTTCGATGATGAAATCAAGAAACTTTTATCAGAATATGCAAAAGATAAAGACAATGGAAATTTATTTTTGAGCATTGAACCATAAAATTCTGTA
>SAMEA104315430__coassemble_104_pt1 | contig 50832 bp, 47 predicted proteins | sample SAMEA104315430__metabat2_low_PE_026 | metagenome-assembled genome bin SAMEA104315430 (sample SAMEA104315430) | gut metagenome | biome: Monkey gut; feature: monkey-associated habitat; material: faeces | place: China | collected 2013 | reverse complement strand
GAATATTGGCCTGATCCAAAAGCAATGTGTGATGAACTTCATGCAATGGGAACAAAAGTTATGGTTTCTGTATGGCCATCTGTAGATAAAAAATGTTCTCATTTTTATGAAATGCAGGAAAAAGGATTTTTAGTTCGCACAGAACGAGGAACAAATCAAACCTATGATTTTATGGGTGACTGTTTGACAATTGACGTAACAAATCCACAAGCACGTCAGTATATTTGGGATATTTGTAAAAAAAATTATGCTGATTATGGAATTGATATGTTCTGGCTAGATAATGCAGAACCTGATTATAGTGTTTATGATTTTGGAAATTACCGTTATCAGCTTGGAACAGCATTGTCATGCTCAAATATTTATCCAAAAATGTACAGTCAGGCATTCTTTGATGGTATGAAAGAAATGGGAAAAAAAGATTTTGTAAATCTTGAAAGATGTGCCTGGGTTGGTTCTCAAAAATACAGTCAGGTATTGTGGAATGGTGATGTTCAGTCTACATGGGAATGTCTGCGCACTTCAATCACAGAAGGATTGAGCATGGGAATTGCAGGTATTCCATGGTGGACAACAGACATTGGCGGATTTATGTACGGAAATCCAGAAGATCCAAAATTCGTTGAACTTCTTGAAAGATGGTTTGAATGGGCTGTATTCTCACCAATTCTGCGATTACATGGAGACCGAGATCCTCACGATACACCACCTTTAGACAAAGATCCAGAACGAGGATACGGCGGTGGATACCTTTTCACTGGTCGACCTAATGAAATTTGGTCTTATGGTCCTGAGGCTCAAAAAATTATGGAAAAACAAATTAAACTACGTGAAAGTTTAAAACCTTACATCGCAAAGGTAATGAAGGAAGCAAGCGAAAACGGAAGTCCTGCAATGAGAACCATGTTCTATGAGTTTCCAAATGATCCAGTTTGCTGGGATTTGAAAGACCAATATATGTTTGGATCAGATTATCTTGTGGCTCCTATTTTATATGCAGGTGCAACATCTCGTGAAGTTTATCTTCCAAACGGAAAATGGGAAAATTTCCATACAAAAGAAATTGTTGAAGGTGGAAAAACTATTACAGTTGATGCACCAATTGATCAAATTCCAGTTTTTGTAAAGAAATAATTTTATATAAAAAGAATAATTAAAAAAAAAGGCGGCAGAGACTTTGCACAGAAGTCAGGTTTTCTGACTTTTGTGTAAAAAGTTTGCCGCTTTTTTTATTTGATAGTTGATTTATTTATTCACTTGATTTACAGGATTTCCCGCAATCCATGATTTAAAGTTTTCAAGAGCAATATCTAAAAGTCGTTGTCTAGTTTCTTTTGGAGCCCATGCAATGTGAGAAGTCAAAATACAATTTGGACAATTTAAAAGCGGATTATCTTTTTTCATTGGCTCAATACTTACAACGTCCGCTGCATAACCTGCAATTATTCCCTTATTTAAACAGTCAGCTAAATCTTCCTCTACAACAAAACCACCGCGTGCAGTATTTATCAAAAAAGCTGATTTTTTCATTTTTGATAAAGTATTTTTATTGATGATGTTTTGTGTTTGTTCTGTCAAAGGTGCGTGGAGTGTCAAAATATCTGATTTTTCAAGCAGTTGTTCAAAACTTACAAAATCAGGCATATTTTCTTTTTTTGTTCTTGTATTACAGATAATATTCATTCCAAATGCTTTTCCAATTTCAGCTACTTTTGAACCTATATTTCCATAACCAAAGATTCCAAGTGTTTTTCCTGCCAATTCAAAAAGAGGTTTTTTCCAGTAAACAAAATCCAATGAATTACACCAGTCACCATTGTGAACGGAATCGTTATGCAAAGCTACATGATTTGAAAAATAAAGAATCAAAGAAAAAACATGTTGCGCTACAGACATTGTACTATAAGATGGAATATTTGTAACAATTATGTTTCGTTTAGAGCAGGCTTGAAGATCAACAACATTATATCCAGTTGCACAAACACCAATATATTTCAATTTTGGAAGCTGTTGAAGAATTTGTTCAGAAATTTGAACTTTATTTATAAATATCGCTTCACAGTCTTTTGCACGCTCAACAATTTCATACTGATTTGTCCTGTCATACAAAGAAATTTCAGCATATTTTTCGAATTCTTTCCAGGACAAATCACCGGGATTGTCTGCGTGAGCATCAAGAATAGCAAGTTTCATAAAAAAATTATCCTATAACATCAACACCACAGCCAGAAATAGCGTTGTTTATTAAATCTTCTGCAGAAGCATCATCATAATCTACCAAAACTTGAGATTTTTCACAATTTGCCACGCAATTAGTAACACCAGCAACAGCATTTACAGCACTTTGTACTTTTGAAGCCGTATCATCATCAAACATTCCGACAACATAAATTTTCTTTTGCATCAGAAAACTCCATTTTTTATGATTTAAAAAAAGTAATGAGAAAAGATTAGAAGTTTTAAAAACTGCTATCAAAAATATAATATCATATTTTAAATAAACTTTCAAATGAATATTCAAAAATTTGAATCTATATAAATAAACTATTATTTAATTTTAATTTTTGCTTTTTGAATTCCATATGAATATGGAGCAACTGAATATGGTTCAAAATAAACAGTCACAATATTTTTGTCAAATGTGAATATTTCAAAATTTCCGGCTTGAGGAAAAGTTCCTTCGTTAATCATAATCTGCATTTGTTCTATTTCTGATGGAGTTGAAAGAATTTCATTATTTATTATAAGATTGTTTTCAAGTTGAGTTCTACATTCACGAGCAATATTATTGTAGGAATCTTTTATTAAATCTGTAATTGAAAGGAATTTATCATTTTCTGTATTATAATTGAAAGTTTTGAGATTTGTGTTTCCATGAGCTCCGCCACTATAAAGATAATCTTTTAAAAGAACACTTATGATGCTTTTAGAAAAAAATATTTCACTTTCCAAAATAAATTCAAAGGGGGGTAGAGTACTGTTTAAATCTTTAGAGTTTAGTTCATTAATTTCTGACCATGATGATTTAGCAAACGCTTTAAAATTCTCATAATTCGAAAAAATTGTATTTTTAATGTGTTTATTTAAAACAGGAAAGTTTTGAAATTCTGGATATTTAATTTTGGTCTCTAAATAATTGAAAGTTTCTGAAAATTCTATCATCTTGTAAGAAAAATCAGATTTTGTTATTCCCTGAGTTTTCGAATTTTGATTTTGATTATCATTTTTGTCAATTTTTTTTGTAGAAATACAGGAAGTAAAAACAATTGCTGTAAGAAAAATAAAACAGAATAATTTAATAGAATATTTCATAATATGCCTCTAAATTTAATGTACAGTTTTTCCAAGTTGTCCGCAGGCTCCGCCAATTTTTTGTCCGCGTTTTTTGCGTAAAGTAACGTTAAGTCCGGCTTTTTCCAATAAACTTACAAAATTATGAACTTCATTGGAAGAAGGTGATTCAAAAGGCAGTATGTTCACTGGATTCCAAGGAATTAAATTAATATTTACATCAATATTTTTTGCAAAGTTTATAAGTTTTTGGGCACTTTGTGCGTTAGTATTAGTATCATGCAGTAAAGCTGCTTCTAAAGTAACACGTTTACCAGATTTTTTTGCATAATAATCGATTGCTTCTTTCAACTGCTCCATAGAATTTTCTTTTGCAATACAAACTGGCATTAGTTTTTCTCTTAAAGTTTGGTTTGCGGTTGTAAGTGAAACTGCAAGTCTTATATGAGGTCCATTATCAGCTAAATCATAAATTCCTTTTACAATTCCGCAAGTAGAAAGAGTTATTCTTTTTGATGATAAGGCACGCCCATCTTTATTACATAAAATGGAAACAGCCTTTCTAATTCCTTCAAGATTTTGTAGCGGCTCGCCCATCCCCATAAAAACAATATTATCTAATTTTCCCGCAATTTCTTCCAGAAATAAAAACTGTTCGACAATTTCATAGGCTTGAAGATTCCGTGAAAGTCCTAAAGTTCCAGTCATGCAGAATGCACATCTCATAGCACAACCAGCTTGACATGAAACACAAGCTGTTTTTCTTCCTTCTTTGTCAGTGAGCAAAACAGTTTCAACAATGTTATCATCAAAAAGATGAATTTGTAGTTTTATAGTACCGTCTGGATCTTTAAATATATTTTCCACTTTTGAGGAACGAATAATTGATTTTTTTGACAATTCATTTCGTAAATCCAAAGAGAGATTTGTCATCTGGTCAAAAGTTTTTGCACCATTTCCTACCCATTTGAAAATTTGTTTTGCACGAAAAGTTTGTGAAAGTTCAAGTTTTTCAAAAATTTCTTCAGGTAGAAGACCTGTTAATACATTTTTAGGAAATTCAGTTTCTGGCATTTTTGATTTTTCCAAGTGCATTTTTTGCAATCAAATTTTTTGGTTCAAGTGTCAGAAAATCATTTAAAACCTGTTCAGCGTCACTTATTTTTCCAAATTCTACATAACAATTTGCCAAATCAATATAAAGGCGAAGATTTTTCTGGTCATTTTTGATTAATTTTTTGAATTTTTCAATTGCCTGTTCGAAATTTCCTTCTATTTTATCTATTAAAGCAAGTCCAATTGCAGCATAAATATCATGATCTATATTAAGAGCCTTGTTGTAGTAAGTTTTTGCAACATCAATTTGACCTAAAGTTCTGTATGCATCACCTGCACGAGTAAGAATAACTTTATTATTCGGATCAATTTCAAGGATTTTATTCCAGTAAATTACAGAATTTTCCTGCTGATTTAAACCTCTGTAACAATCTGCAAGTCCATATAAAGCATAGAAATTTTTGGGTTCACGTTCGAGAGCCATCAGAAAATATCGGCTTCCCTGTTCAAAAGTTTTTAATTTCCTGTGACAGTTTCCGATGGAAGTCAAAACTCGAATATCTACAGTATCTTTTGAATTCAGTTCCAAAACACGAGAAAGATAATATAAAGATTCTTTGTATTCTTTAAAATCATAATTCAAATGTCCCAAACCTATGAGGGCATAAGCATTATCAGTTTCAATATCCAAAACTTTTTGATAAAACTCTTTTGATTTTTTAAAATCGTGATTTTTTCTGTACGCATCTGCCACTCGTGTAATAACAGTGATATTTTTTTCATCTTGTAATAGATATTTTTGCCAGATATCAATTGCTTTTTTGTATTGATTCATTGCCTTATAACAATCAGCAAGACCAAAAAGTGCATAATTATTAGAGGGATAACTTTCCAGACATTTGTTATAATAAACAACAGCTTGAGGAATGTCATTTTCTTTGCGCATAGTATCTCCAAGTCCTACTAGCGCATAATTGTTATTTTCATCTTGAATCAAAATTGACTGAAATGCTTCTTTTGCACCTTCAAAATTGTTTTCCTTCAAAAGCTGGTATCCTCTTTTTGAAAGTTCCGCAATCTGTTTGTCTTTTTCGTTTGATAAATCAAGATTATTAAATTCTTGAATTGTTGAATCAGAAATACCTTCATTCAAAGGCATATCTTCTTGAGAAATAAATTCGTCCATTTTTTTTCACTCCAAAATTTTTAAATTATTTTTAAATAATTAATTTTCTTTTAATAATGTTGATATTACTTTTGCAATATCCTCATAAATGGGTTTGGCATCTCTTTTGTTATGAGCCAGAGTATAAGCTTTTAAAGCTTTTAAACTTTGATTTTTACTCAAATAAAAATTACCAACACGAGTTAATCCATCTGAATAACCTGTAGTTATATAAATGCGACGGGCGTCTTCAATATTTCCTTTATTAAACATTTCATTTGCTCTTCTGTTTAAGATGGCTTTTTGTTCGGAAGATAAACCGGCAACAGGATTATCAGTAACTTTAATAAATCCATCTGGAATTGTATGTTCTTTAATTGAGTTTTTTAAGTTTTCTTCAATTATTTTTCTTTCCATATAAAATTTATCCGAAACAAATTTGAAATGTTCATCTGCAGAATTTTTCAGATTTACCACAGTAAAAATTAAAAATCTAAATTAATTATACCATAAAATTGAACAATGTAAAATTAAAATATAATAAATAATTATTTTTTTAAATAAAATTTACTTATATCTATAAAAATCAACAATGGAACGACCGTAAATTCTCTGATCAGTTCTTTTTAAATTTCCAATCTCTTCCGGCATAAAATGTTCTTCTGGACGATGAACAAGAATAGTTCCATTTTCATCTAAAAGTCCGTTTAAATCTGCCTGCTCAATAATCTGCTGGTGATATTTATATGGAAAAGGTGGATCAAAAAAAATAAAATCAAATTTTCTCTTACAGCGTTTGATAAAATATTCTACTGGCATGAAATGACATTTTATTTTCACACCGCAGTCTTTTTCAGTAATTGAAACATTTTCAAGCACTGTATTGATTTTGATTTTATCTTTTTCGCAAAGTTCAACATCTTTTGAACCGCGTGATACAGCCTCTATCGCAATTGTTCCGGAACCAGAAAATAAATCTAGCCAGGATTTTCCATCCAAATCGCCCAATATTGAGAAAACAGATTCCCGCATTCTGTCCATCGCTGGTCTGATTACACCATCAGGGCATTTTATAATTCTTCCTTTTAAGCTGCCACCAGTTATTCTCATATTCCTGCCTGATTATTTTTTATTTAAAAGCCAGTAATTACTATCATGAGCTAAACTTTGGTTTTCACTGGCATAATCATATGCAGTTTTTCCCTCAGTTGAACGAATTGATGTAATCGCATTATTATCAATCAAAACTTTTATAATTTTAGTTGAGTTTCCAAATTCACAAGCATACATCAAAGGTGTTTTTCCTTCATAAAATGTATTTAATGGAACTGAATAATCAAGAAAAGCATTTAGTTTTGCAATTGATGTATATTCTGATGTTTGACTTTCTGATAATAACAGCACAAGTGATTTTAAAACTTCTTTATCGCTAACTTGATAATACGAAAGCAGATTTTTTATAATTTGAGGATTATTGTTATAACATGAAGCAATCATCAAAGCTGAACTTCCGTAATTATTTTTGATTTTTACATCCGCTTTAGCCTCAAGCAATAAATTAACACAAGTTAAACTTTCCTGATATCTTACAGCATACATTAAAGCAGTCCAGCCATCTTTATCCTGAAGATTCACATTTGCACCAGATTTTAGAAGTGCTGAAATTTGCCAGTCATTTCCAGCTTTTGCAGCTTTCATCAAAAGAGTTCGTCCAAATGAATCAGTTTCATCAGGATTTTCAATAGTTACATTCTTTTGTTTATCAGGTTGTTCAATTTCTGGTTCATCAAAAATCATATAATCTTGCAAAAATTCTTTTTGATATCCTGAACTCTTTTTTTTCTTTACAAGCTCAAGCGCTTTATCAAGCTCCATCTGGTCTTTTTTTCTTTCTTCAGCTTCTTTTTGAGCAATTAATTTTTCCTGCTCCAGACGTTTCTGTTCTTCTATTTTTTTCTTTTCTTCTTCAATTCGAGCAAGTCTTTCTTTTTCAAGTTTTTCTTGTTCAGGTCGTTTCTGTTCTAATTTTTCCTGTTCAAGTTTCTGTTGATTTTCCTGTTCAATCTGATTTTTTGCATTTTCAAGCATCTGAATATTTTCTTTGTCGGAAATATTTGGAGTGTCAGCAATTAATGCATTAATATCTTCATCTTTTGTAATTTCAGTAGTAACTTCGATAATTTCGATGTTTTTTTCTTCCGCAGATTTTTGGCTTGCAGATTCTTTTGAAGTATCTGTTGTTTCTTTCATTCTTTTGAAATTCAAAAAAAACTGATCTACTTGACCTGGTTTATTTTTTTTTGTGCTGCATAAATACAATTTAAGTTGACTTTTTACATCCTTATTTAAAACAAACGAAACACTACTTTCAAACGGAACTTTTTTTTGCAGATTTTTTGCAAAATATTTTTCTTCATCTGTGATTCTTTGATTGTTATCACCTGTAACTGTAGCTTTTACTGAACCACCATCTTTTGTAGAATAGCCCTTATAATAGAAGATAACTTTATCTCCGGCTCGTGGTAAATCCTGTTGAACATATTTTGAAAAATCTATATACACATCAAAAAGTTTAATATCCGAATTATATGATAAAAAAACTTGATTCTCTGTGTCACATAAATCGAATTCATATATACGTGGATGGATATATTTTATAACTGTTTTATCTTTTTTAGATTTTGCATCAATCATAAATAGTGATGAAAAAATCAAAAAAACTGAAAACAGTGTTTTTTTATTTTTTAAAATTGATGTCATAGTAAAATTATAATATAATAAGAAAAAACTGACAAGTATGAATTGACGAACCACTAAAAATTTTATATATTAAAAAGACACCCCTTGGAAATCTGTAACAGGATTTTCTTTATCCATAAGGAGGACTTGCAGAAATTGCAAGATGCAGTCAGAATCGTTGATTTATAGATTGTTTTTCCTCCGAAAAAATTTTGTTTAACAAAATTAATTTCAGGAGATACTTATGAAAAAGTATGAACTTATGGCTATTTATCCGCTTGAGGATGAAAAAGCTAAAAAAGGTGCAGAAGATTTGAAAAATGCACTTTCTACTTTCGGTGCAGAAATTGTAGAAGAAAAACCATTCGGTGATCGTGATCTTACTTACGAAATTAAAAAACACAAAAAAGGACGATTTGTTCTTTACACTTTGAAATGCAATCCTTCAAAAATTGTTGAAATTGAAAAAACTTTCAAAATCAATATGAATCTTTTGAAAACTCAGTTTGTTAAAATTGACGAATAGTTAGTTTTTTTCAATCAAATTTTATATTAAAGGAGTTTTTATGACAGACTTAAATCATGTTGTTCTTATTGGTCGTCTTACTCAGGATCTTGGCTCTGATGAAAGAAGTTTTGGTTATACAAATGGTGGACAGGCTAGGGCAAATGTGAGTATAGCTGTTAATAGAAACAAAAAAAATGGTGATCAGTGGATTGAAGAAGTTAATTATTTTAATGTAACAATCTGGGGTAAAACCGCTGAAAACCTAAAGCCATATCTTACAAAGGGAAAACAGATTTGTGTTGAAGGACATCTAAAACAGGATAGATGGGAAAAAGATGGACAGAAGCAAAGTAAAATTACAATTGTAGCAGATTCTGTTCAGCTGCTTGGTGGAAGAAGTGAAAACAGTCAGTCGACTGGGGGTGCATCAAGATTTCAACCAGTTAATAATCCTAATCAGAATTCTGGATATTCAAATTATCAAAGTGAACCTTATGGTGACACAGGAAATGATTTCCCTGAAGATATACCATTCTAATCAAGCCAAAAGAGGTATAAACTATGTCAGAAGAAAATAAAGAAATGGAAAAACAAGTTCAGGATGCAGTTGTTGATACATCAGCTTCTGAAGGACGTGAAGAAGATCGCGATGGACGTGCAAAAGGAAAAACATATTTCCGCAAAAAGGTTTGCCGTTTCTGTGCTAACAAATCAAAAATCGATTATAAAGATGCAGATAGTCTTCGTCGTTACATGACAGAACGCGGTAAAATTCTTCCACGCCGCATGACTGGTACTTGTGCAAAACATCAGCGTGAAGTTGCAAAAGCAATTAAACGTGCACGTACAATCAGTTTGCTTCCATTCGTTGCAGACTAATCAAAAGCCGTTTTTGCGGCCATTACAATAAGTTTTCTCATACTCCGAGAAAACAGATGAATATTTTAGGAGCTTGAAAATGAAAGTTATTCTTAATGTTGATGTAAAATCACTTGGTGAAGAAGGTGATGTAAAAAACGTTGCAAATGGTTATGCACGCAACTTCCTTTTGCCTAGAAATCTTGCTGTTCCTTATAATGAAGCAACTGTAGCAATTTTTGAAGAAAGAAAAGCAGAAATCGAAGCACGCAAAGAATTGAAGAGAAAAAATTCTGCAAGTTTGAAAGAAAAACTTGAATCAACAACACTTGAACTGGTAATGCCAGCTGCTGCTAACGGCAAATTGTATGCTGCTGTTACATCTCATGTTGTTGTTGAAGGTCTTGCTAAACTTGGTTTTGAAATTGAACGCAAAAAAATTGAAATTCCAGGTTCTTCAATTAAAACTGTTGGAAACTTCAAAGCAACTGTAAAGCTTTATGAAGCACAGGTTGCTGAACTTAACGTTTCTGTAATTGCACAGACAGTTGAAGGTGAAGCTAAATCAGAACCTGCAAAAGCAAAGAAAGAAACTAAAGAAGAAGTAAAGGCTGAAGAAAAAGCTGAATAGTTTTTGCTGTTTTTTTGATAAAAGGGACGGTTTTTAATTATACCGTCTCTTTTTTTTTCGTTTTTTAGATTTTTTCAGTTCATGTTGTGAATTTTGAGATTAATGGGAGTATTATGGATCAGAATATTTTAAAGGATACAGTTCCACCAAAAAATATTGAAGCTGAACAGGCTGTTTTAGGTGCTTTGCTTTTGAACTGGAGTGAGGCAATTGCAGATGTTGTATCTTATTTACGTCCTGACAGATTTTACTCAGTACAAAATCAGGTAATTTTTGATGCAATGTTAAAACTTTACAATCTGAATAAAACATGCGATTCAATTACTCTTGTAAATCAGCTTACAATTGACAATAATCTTGAAAAAGCTGGAGGAGCTGCTTATATAGCCTCATTGACAGACACAGTTCCTTCTTCTGCAAATATCGATTATTATGCAAACATTGTGATGGATAGAGCTGCGCGACGAGATTTGATAAAAGTTTCTGCAGAAATTAAATCTTCAGCTTTTGATTTGCAAAAAGAAAGTAACAGACTTCTTGATTTTGCTGAACAACAGATATTTTCTCTAGCTGAGCGTAATGAAACTTCCAAAATCTATGATGCAAAAGTCATTATGATGAAAGAAATTGAACTTGTGCAGGCTCGATGTGACAGTAAAAATCAATTTACAGGAATTCCAACTGGACTTCCAAAACTAGATATATATACATCAGGATTTCAGAATTCTGAATTGATTATTATAGGAGCCAGACCTTCAATCGGTAAAACTGCTTTGGCATTATCAATGATACAGCATATTGCCTGCGAAAAGAAAATTCCTTGTGGATTTTTTTCATTGGAAATGCCTTATGAATCAATTGGCATGCGACTTTTAGCACAGGAAGCACGTGTTTCAATGCAAAGAATTCGTTCAGGAATGCTAAGAACTGATGATATTAAAAAAGTACAGGATGCTGCGGGCAGATGGTTTCATGCACCGCTTTATGTAGTCGACACTCCTAATATGCGTCTTCTTGATTTAAAAGCAATGGCACGACGAATGGTAATGAATCAAGGGGTAAAAATTATATTTATTGACTATATCGGTTTGATTACAACAGAAGATCCGACAGCTCCAGTTTTTGAACAGGTTTCAGAGATTTCAAAATCATTAAAAGCACTTGCACGTGAACTTGCAATTCCAATTGTAGCTCTTTGTCAGGTAGCCAGAGATGCAGAGGGGCAAAAACCAAATCTTGCTCAGCTTCGTGGTTCTGGTTCCATTGAGCAGGATGCCGATGTTGTAATGTTCCTGCATCGAGATAGATTAAAAGAAGAAGTTGCAGCACAAGATGCAGAAATAATTCTTGCAAAACAACGAAACGGTGCGACAGGAGATATTCCTATCATCTTTTTGCCATCATACAGCAAGTTTGAGGGCAAAGCAGATGAATAATAAGAGTTATTTAATTTTTTAATTTTTCTATTTGCCTGTCTGTTCTTGTAAAGTGTCCTTATCAAGAAGCGAAAGTGAACCGTTTATATTTGTGACTACTACCGAAGACTGTGTGATAGTTATTGGGGTACAACTTAAAACTTGAATTTGTGATTTTTGTTTAAGTGATAAATCATTTGCAAACTTTGCTACAAAAAATTTTCCATCTTCATCTGTGACACAATAATATTCATCATTTTCTTGAACTAAAACTGAAGCTGCGGCTATTTTATAATCAGATTCTTTTGTAATTTCCATCGATTCCTTATCGATTGTGACAAGTTTGATAGTGCCGTTTGCATTTTCTTCGCCACAAATTGCAATATAATTTTCATTGGAATCAAAAATCGTTCTGTTTCGGATAACATTCACTGGGGAACTTTTGATGATTTCTCCAGTCTCTTTATTGAATCTCACAAGTTTTGAAAGATATTGATTTTCATCTGTAATGACAATTGCATAATCAACTGGCATTTTAGCCTGTTCGGCTTGTTTCTGTACGATTTCTTTCTGGTCTTTTGCAATGTCTTTTCGTTCGCTTTGAGCTTCATTTTGTTTTTTATCTGCCACTGCCTGTTGTTTTTTTGCCTCTTCTTTTGCAGTTTGAGCTTTTTCTTCCTGTTCAGCCTGTTTTTGTTCCTGATTTTCTAATTCCTGTTGCTTTTCGTCAGCTTGTTTTTGAGCGTCATCTGCCTGTTTTTGAGCATCTTTGGCTTCTTCCTGAGCCTTCTTATTTTCAGGATTTTCATCTGCTATTTTTTGTTTTTCATCAGCCTGTTTTTGAGCGTCATCCGCCTGTTTTTGAGCCTGTTCTGCTTCTTTTTTTACTTCCTGAGTTTTTGTTTTTTCTTCATTTGCCTTTTTTTGTTCTGAGACTGCTGTTTTTTGAGCATTTTGCGCTTTATCCTGAGCATTTTCTGCTTCTCTTTCTTTTATGTCAACCATATTTTTTCTAGCTTCAACATTTTTATCATCATCTTCTTTCATTGAAGTTACTACTTTTGTATCACTTATTACTGATGTGTCAACAGTTGAAATGTCTGAACTCGCTACATCAAAAAGTGGAATGATAATTTGAGAATTTCCAGGCCAATCTTTATAATTTACCGAAAGTCCACAACTTTCCTGCGTAAGATTTTGAATCACGATATCTTTATATTTTGATTTAAAAGATTCCAAATCATTTCGATAAACTGCATTGTATACTGTAATAAACACTGCAAGTGTATCAGCATCTTCCTGAGAATACTTATAAGCCGCAGATAGATAAGCAGAAAGAATTCTTCTGATATTTGTAATGTGATCTACTGTAGCTTCCTTTCCAATTATAATGATGTCGGCATCAAGTTTATCTTTTTGTGAAGAATCTACAGCATGAATAACTGAATAACGGTTTGAATTTCCATTTTTTTGAAATTCAGTAAGATTTTGAGGAATGTTTTGTGCAAGATTTGAACCAATTCCTTTGATCGATTCAAGCGAATCTATTTTTTTGTGAGGACCTGTGTAATTTATAAATTCAATTGTAGAATTATTGGAAATGCTCTGAAGTTCTTTTTTAGAAACTTCAATAGAATGAATTTGTAAAGTAATAAAAAATAAAACTGTTAATAAAATTGATATTTTTTTCATAAAATCCTCTTATTCTGCAGATTCTGAATTTATTTTATATTAATTTTAACACACATTTTGATTTTTTTCTATAAAAAAGTTAACAATCATCAATCAATTATAAATCAAGTTCCAGAATTTTTTTGAGTGTATTTCTTGCATAATCACGATTTGTCGAAGAATACTGTGGAAACATAAAAGTTTTGAGAATTTGTTTGCCTTTTGAATTATATGCTGGTCTTCCTTGAAAAAAACATATGGAATAAACACTGTCGCAAATTAGATTTATGAGAATTGTATCTTTGGAAGTTACTCTTTGAGAAAGTTTTTCCAAAGCTTCCAAAAGTTTCTGCTCTGGGTCATAACCGTTTTTACAAATCCCAAATAAAATTGTCATAATGAATGATTTATTTGTTTCTTTATTTAAAATGTCTGCTGCCAGATTTTGAGTTTCGCGATTGGAAAATAAAAGCAGTTGTGTAAGAATTGATTCAAATCCTTTTGTATCGTTTTGAAAAATCGAAGGTTCAGTTCTTGTTCCAAAATTTGACTGGCTTTGAACTTTTTTATATTGATTTGAAATAGAAATGATTTGAGAAAGCCAGTTCTTTTCGTTTTCAGCATAATTTCCGTTTTCGAGTTTTTCAATGCGTTCAGTATTTGTAATTTCACCAGAAAAATTTGGGGAAAACTGTACGTCAAACTGATTGTCTGTGATGTCAAGAAATGAAGCATAAGGAATTGAATTGTTTTTTTGATTATTTGATGACTGATTTTTTGATGAAACAGAATTTTGGCTTTTCAGTTTCTGTTTTGAAAAAAGATGGTACGAATCTATGCTCCAGTCATCATAAAATAATATAAGATAATTTGAATTTGTATAAAGTTTATATAAAATTTTTTTATTCTGCGGATTTTGAGCATCGTAAATGAGTTGTCCCTTTGACGAAAAAACTATAGTCGATAGATTATCTGAAATAAGAATATTTTGATTTTGAATTTCTATCAAATCAGTTTTGTTAGGATTTATAAGTTTTGTTTCAATTTTTTTTTGAATTTTGCCATTATTTTGTGAAATAAAGTTTATGACAAGTGTATTGTCATGTTTTTTTTGGAACTGAAGCAGAGAATCAGTTTGTTCTGTTTGTAATTCATAATTTTTTTTATTCTTACCTTTATTTTCAGTTGCAGAATAATGAAATTCTGATTCAACTGATAAATCTGTCAGTAAATAAAAAGTATGCATTGATGAATCTGTTTTGACAGCCCATTTATTTGTAGCATAACCATTTTCCAGAGAAAATAAACCTGTGGTATTATCATTAAAAAGCAGGAAAATTCCGTTTTTACTTGAAAAAGATTTTGATATATTACCAGCAAAGGTGATTTCTTCTATTATGTTGCCATAAGGTGATAAACGAAGTCCTTTTGTTTTACCATTCACTTCCTGCAAAAATGCAACAAAAGAACCATCTGGCAAAGTATTTGGCAGAAGACTTTGTTTTACAGGCTGTTCAAGATTTATCTGCCATTTTTGAATTCCGTTGATGCCGTAACAAATAATTTTATCTTTTTGAATGATAAAAAATCGTCCGTCTTTTCCAGATAACACTTGCCAAAATGAAGATTTTTCTACAGATAAGGACCAGATTTGAAGTCCTGTAGGATTCAGTAAAGTTATTGTTTGATTTTGAAAATCTGAAATAAGCAAAAAATCTTCATAAATGCAGGTTAGGGAAATATTTTTTGATTTTTTTACAGGCTTTTCCCAAATCAGTATGCCATCCTGTGAAAATGCAGAAATTGTTTTTGCATCTGTAATGACACAAAATCCATAACTTGTTGAAACTGGAGGTGAAACAGGTGTGCCTGTAAGGACTGTGGTCCAGCTTGTATTGAGATTTGTTAGTTTTTCAGTTATCTGGCAAAAGAGTTTTGACGGTTTGAAGATAATCAAAACCATCATCAATATGATAATGTTTGGCACAAAGAGATTTTTTTGTCTGTAATGAAAACGTGATTTTGTATAAAAGTTCATAAAACTACTTTTGAAAAATTACAAGACTTTCTATATGGCTTGTATTGGGATAAAAATCAAGAAGATAGATTTTTTTTATTTTATATCCAGCTTGAATAAGTTTTTTACAGTCTCGTGCGTGTGTAGAAGGGTCGCAGGAAAGTGAAATAATTTTTTTGATGTTTGAACTACATAAATAATTACAAACTTCGTTTTCCATTCCTGAGCGGGGAGGATCCACTACGCATGCGTCAAAAGGTTGACAGCTTAAAGCACAGTTTTTTATCCAACTGGCACCGCTCATTCCAAAACTTGTGTGTTTTCTTCCAGCAAGATTCTGCTCTGCGTAAACAAGAGCATCTCTATTATGTTCTACTAGTACAACATTTTCATATAAATCAGACAAAAATGCAGAAATTGAACCGCAACCAGCATACATATCCAGAATATTTTTTCCGCCTTCAAGATTTTGCAATATGAGATTAAGTACTTTTTCAAAGACAAACAGATTTGACTGAAAAAATCCTCTGACATCAAAAGAAATATTTTTTCCGTTCAAAGTTACTGTAACTGAATTTTCTGGAGAATAAACTGTACCTGCAAAGTGAACATTTTTCTTTATTCTCTGTTTTTTACCGTTTTTGATATAGCTGGCATTTTGATTTTTTAAATCCTGTTTTTCCTGATAAATCATTACATTTTTTTCGGAAAAGTCTGAACCAAATAAGGGAACTCTACCTTTTGGTCTTTTTTCGAATGGAGTATTTTGCAGATATTCGTTTATCTTTTTTTCTGCACAAAAACATTTTTCAATTGGAATAATATTATTTGAAGCGCGTTCTGAAAGTCCGCCATCATTTAATTGAAAACGACAGCGGTAATTACTGTTTGGTCCCGAAATAATTTCTATTTGATTTTGAACGTCAATTCCTTGCTGCAAAAATAAATCTGACAAAATTTTAGTTCGTAACTGCTTTTGAAAATCATAGTCAATGTGAAGCATATTACATCCGCCACATTTTTTATAGTATTTGCATGGAGGTTCAACTCTGTATTTTGATGGATTTATGATTGAAGTTATTTCCGCAATATCATAATCTTTGAATTTTTTTGTAATATCTGCTTCTAAGGTTTCCCCCGGAATTGCAAAAGGTACAAAAACATTTTTTCCATCAATTTTTGCAAGAGAATTTCCACCAAAAACTATTTTTTCTGCTATAATTATCATAATAATAAGTTTAACAAAATATAACAGATTGCTCAAGAAAATACTGGAAAGTTGAGCTTTGTTAAGTTATATTTATTTAGGTTATATTTATTAATAGAAAAGAATTAGAGGTAGATTATGAAAGTGAATAGTTTTTCTTTAAAAATGAATGATGGATGTGAAATTTTTTTGAACAGATGGGAACCTGATGTGGCAGACGATATAAAGGGAGTTATTCAGCTTCATCACGGTCTTGCTGAACATTCTATGCGTTATGACAGATTGGGCTCTATACTTGCTGAAAACGGCTATGTTTTAAATGCTTATGATATGAGAGGTCATGGCAAAACTGCTGAAACTGCAATTGCAAAAGGTGAAGGTAGATTTGGTCAGTTGGCAGGAAAAAATGGTTTTGAAACTGCTGTTGAAGATTTAGCTTTTATTATTGATTCTTTCAAAAAAGATTTTCCTGATAAAAAAATCGTACTCCTTGGTCATTCTTTTGGTTCATTCATTTCACAGCGTTATATTGAAAAGTATGGAAATAAAATAGATGGTTGTATTTTGTGCGGAACTTCAGGTCCTCAGATTCCTTTGGCAAATGTTGGAAAAATTGTGGCAAAAATTGTGCGTGCATTTAAAGGTCCTGATGCTACTTCAAAATTTCTTACAAAACTCACTTTCGGTTCTTATAATAAACATGTTACAAATCCACAAACTGCCGATGACTGGATTTCTTTGAATGATTTAAACCGTCAGATGTATGCTATGGATAAATGGTGTGGTTTTCCACTAACTGTTTCTTTTTTTGTTGATATAACAACTGCTTTAACCACAATTCACAAAAAGAAAAATATGAAAGCTGTTCCTGTCGACCTTCCTGTTTTCTTCATTTATGGAAAAGAAGATCCTGTTGGCGGTTATGGTAAGACAATTGAAAAACTTTATGATATCTATCAGAAAAATGGTGTGAAAGACGTTCAGATTAAGGGCTACGAAAATGACCGCCACGAAATTTTCAATGAAGATGATAAAGAAACTGTTGAAAACGACGTATTGCAGTGGCTTGCCGGTGTTTTAAAATAGGTGATTTCGCCAGTTGACTGATTTTTCTGCAGGGTTTACACAAAAACAGCGTTCCTCAGCTTGAACATGTTTGGCGAAGCCAAAGACCGAAGGTCCGAGCGACAGCGAGCTTGTGAAAGGTGAGTTGGAAAACTGAATTCAGCTGAAATTTAAAAATCAAATACTGTTCATTTTTTTTTGTTTTTCTGATAAAATGATTTGCTATGAATATGGAAGCTTTTATTCTTGGTTGTGGCGGAATGATGCCTTTACCTTACAGACATTTGACTTCGGTTTTGCTCAGACGAGACGGCGATTTATTTTTATTTGACGGTGGAGAAGGAACGCAGATAAGTTTACGAAGACTCAATCTGAAATGGAAAAAGATTGATGCAATTTTTGTATCTCATACTCATGCAGACCATGTTACTGGTTTGCCCGGAATTTTGATGCTTTCTGCTCAAGTTGAACGCACAGAACCGCTTTATATATATGGTCCTCCAAAAATCAAAGAATATATTGAGTCAAGCAGAAAAGTTTTGGATATGTACATAAATTATCCGATTGTGGTGCAGGAAATTACGGCTCCTTGTGTTGTTCATTCGGGAAAGGATTTTTACATTCGTGCATTTCCACTTGATCATACAAAAACTTGTGTTGGATATACACTTGAAGAACTAGACAGACCAGGTGAGTTTAATCCTCAGAAAGCGCGTGAATTGAATGTTCCTTGTGGTCCATTGTGGTCTCAACTTCAAAATGGGTTTGAAGTTACTGCAAATGACGGTTCAATTGTGAAACCAGAACAGGTTCTTGGTGAAAAACGTTCAGGAAGAAAATTTTCTTTTGTAACCGATACGCTTTTTAAACGTTCTATTATTGATGAAGTTCGTGGTTCTGATTTGCTGATTTGCGAAGGAATGTTTGAAAATGCTTTACTTGATCAGGCTAAAGAAAAAAAGCATATGACGGCTGTACAGGCTGCAACGATTGCAAAAGAAGCTGAGGTAAAAAGAATGTGTATGATTCATTACAGTCCGCGATACACAGACAGAGAACTTCAGGTTCTTCTTGAGGAAGCTCAATCGGTTTGGCCTAAGGCTGAATTATCTCACGATAGAATGCAGATTGACATTCCTTACGAAGATTAATTTTTATGATTTTTTAATAATTTTTTTATGATTGAAGTTGTGTCTTTTTCAAAAAAATATCCTCATGCGAAAAATTTTGCAGTTGAAAATGTGAATATGAAAATTGCGGACGGAACTGTTACTGGTTTGATTGGTCCAAATGGTTCTGGAAAAACTACTTTGATAAAAGCAATCTGTGGTTTTCATTTTGCAACGGAAGGGAAGATTACAGTTTCAAGCGACAGTAGTGATTTTTTTTCAGATTTGAGTAATGTAAAAAATCTTTCCATACAAGAAGACTTAAATATCGGCAAAATCGGTTATGTTCCAGAAAATCCATGTCTTCCTTTTGATATGTCGGTATCTGAATTTTTATTATTTGCAGGAAAATCGCATGGAGTTTTGGAAAAAGAGCTTGATATTTGCTTCCAGACTGTTGTAAAGCAGTGTTCTTTGGAAAATCTTGTTCATAAAAAAATAAAATATCTTTCGAAAGGACAAAAACAGCGAGTTTCTTTTGCACAAGCTTTGATTTTTAATCCTAAAAATCTGATATTGGATGAACCTTTTTCGGGACTTGACCCTGCTCAGATTATTCAAATGCGCGAATTGATAAAGAAACTTTCCTGTGAAAAAGCTATTTTGATTTCCACTCACATTCTTTCAGAAATTGCTTCGCTTTGTTCCTGTCTTTACATTTTAAGTGATGGAAAAATTGTTGGTTTTGGAAGTGAACATGAAATTTTGGAAAAAGAAAACTGCGACTCTCTTGAAAGTGCATTTATAAAACTAAGTTCTAAAACTATTATATGATTTTGGTTGATATGAAAAATTTTTACATAAAAAAAGCTTTTTTTAATAATTATTTTTTCTGCAGTTTACGTTCCGTTTTTTATATTATTTTAAGTATCATTTTGCCACTTTTGTTTAGTTTGAATTTTTACATAAAGGGTCAATTTTTCACGGGAAGCGGATCAACAGATTTACTTCTTTTTTTCAGTGTAATGCCATATTTTTGCATTTTTGCAATTCCACTTATTTGTTTTCCTCAATCTTTTTCTGTTTATGATGATTTTGTGCCTGTAGAATCATTTGATAAGATTTTGATTGTTTTTTTCGCACGATTATTCTTGTTTGTAATTCAAATATTTTTGATTTTGCCAGCAGTTTTTCTTTTGAATCTTTTTGGATCAATTGATTATGGACAACTTTTTACTTGCTTTTTTTGTTTAATTTTTTATGGCGCCTGTACAATTTCAATCTGTTCATTTATAGAATCTCTTTTTTCTTCAAAAATTCCCTTTCTTTTAGTTTCAGTTTTGGTTCTTTTTGTGTTTAACTGTTCACATCTTTTTGCATTATATTTGCCTTTGCCTGAGTTTATTCAAACATTTTGCAAAAGTATTAGTTTTGCATGGCATTTTGATGCAGCTGGAAAAGGAATTTTTGATACAAGGAATTTCATTTGGTTAACAAGCGTTTCGTTTTTATTTTTATTATTAACTGATTTTGTAAAAAAATTACAAAAAGGAAAACTTTTTTCTGTTTCTGAAAAAAAAAGAATCATCTCAATTGTTGCAATTTGCATACTTACCGTTTTAAATGGCAGCAGATGGTTTAAACGAATCGATTTTTCAAAAAATAAAACTTTTTCCGTATCAGAATTTTCAAAATCTTTGATAAGAAAAGTGAATGAACCATTAACAATTACATATTACTGTTCCTCAAATCTTTCCAAACTGTATCCACAGATTCGTGATGTAAAAGATTATCTTGTTGATTTTGCACAGGAGAGTAAAAAAATCAGACTGATAATCAAGGACCCTGATAGAAACGAGCAGACCAGGAAACTTTTGCAAGATTATGGAATAAAATCGCAGCAAATGCGAACTGTTTCAAGTACTTCTACCAATTTTATAAGTGTTTATTCCGCTGTAATTTTGGAATACCAAGGGAATATGGAAATAATTCCATTTACAATGGAAGCAAATTCCCTAGAATATGATCTTGACATCCGCATTAAATCTCTACTGTCAGGATATAAAAGAACAGTGAATATAATAGTTGGAAACGGAATGTCACTTTCTGAAGATTATAATTATGTAATTCCATGGCTTTCGTCACAAGGATTTGATTGTAATCCTGTTTTTGTGGAAAATCCTTCATTTGTGTCAATTTTAAATAACTGTTTAGGTCCACTTTTTGTGATTGGTGACAGTAAAATAAATGCAGAAAATGCAATAGCAATTGAAAATTACATTCTTTCGGGAAAAGGAAATGCACTTTTTGCAGTTTCGCCATTTGACATTAATATTGAAGAAGATTGGTCTGTAACTTACAATTCCAAAACAAATGTTATCGACATGCTAGAACACTTTGGTTGTGTTTTTCCACCACAGATTTCAGGTGATGTAAGTTGTGCAAGAATTACAATGACAAGTGATGATGAATCAGAAAGCCGGTATATCAATTATTATTTATGGCCAAATCTTTTGAGCCAGCAGAATGCTTCTTTGGGGGCTACAGTTTTCTGGCCGGTTTCTCTTGATTTGAGTGGTAATGCAAAACCTTATCTTTTTTCAAGTCCGCTTTCATTTAATTTTAAAGCTGATGATTCCAGTCAGGACAGTTTGTTTCAAACAAATCCATTCATTCTGGAAAGTATTAATTTATCTGAACAGAATAAAAACACAAATGTTTTTGCTGCATTGATTGAAGGAGAAATTTCTGGGTTTTACAATAACATTACACGTGAAGATGCTAAAATTATTGTTATTTCAGACCAGTATTTTGTAAATTCTTTGATGACAAGTTATATTGGCGGACAATCTGGCGATTATCGGAATTTTGAAGTTTTAACAAACGCTCTTCTAAAATTAAATGGAGAAGAACAACTTGCAAACATTCAGGGAAAAATTTCAAAAAATACTTCACTTTATAAAATTTCTGATAATTTTGATTTTCTGAAAAAACGAAATATCACTTTTATTCTGCTTTTTGTTATTTTACCATTGTTTGTTTTGATTTTTGGAGTGCTGTTAAATGTTAAAACTAAAAAATAAATATTTATACATTATTGCTTTAAGTCTTCTGTTTCTTTACATTTTTTCTTTTATTTTTCAAAAAAGTGATAAAAGGAAATCTGTTAAGTCGGCACTGATTAATCCATTATATGTCAATAAAATTGACAGTTTTGAATTATTTGATGGAGATAAAGAAAAAATTATTTTCAAAAAAAATCAAAATGTTTGGGAAATTCACAAAGATTTTGATAACAGTCTGCAAAAAATTCCAGCTGAATCAAAAAAAATTGAAAACTTTTTGAAAACTGCAAGTGAAGTTGTTAACATGTATAAAATTTCAGACACTTTTACTGAAAATAACTCTTTTATGATATTAAAACCAGGATATATTCAATTAAAATACACAATAGATAATAAAATTTACGAAATTTTCTTTGGTGCGCAGGATTTTTCTTTATCATCAAGATATGTAATGTCTGGAAAATCAACTGCTATTTACGAAATTTCAAATTATTTGGATAATTATTTAACTACTTCAGTACAGTTTTGGTGTGATTCATCATTGATTTCACAGAATGTTTTTGGAAAAATTCAAGCTTCTGATATACAGAAAAACTATGTCATTTTTGATGACAAAATGCATACTTTTTCTGACTTGCAGAAACTTTTGGATTTAAGGCACGGTGGTTTTGTTTCAAATATTCAAAAAAATCAAGATGAACAGATTTTAGAAAGCGCAAATCAAAGTCAGAAAAAAAATCAGAATGAAAACTCAATTTCCAAAATGAAAATTTTTCTGGAACTTGGAAACAAAAATCAGATTACTTTAAATTTTATTCAAGTAAAAGAAAATTCTTTTGTAGAGGTAGAATCCGTTTATGAAAATTCATCCGGTGAAAAATTCGTTTACAATTCACAAATAAGTTTATGGACTTACAACAAAATCAAAGAAATAACGTTGTAAAGAAAGTGAGCTGATGTATTGCAGTAAATATTTTTGCTTACAAAAAAACTTAAACGCAAAACTATGTGAGCAAAAAAGGCATTTAATACTGACAAAAATCCTAAATAAAGGTGCGAAAATGCAAAAAAAAGGCAACAGACAATTTCAATCAAAACAAAAATTGTTTTATTTTCATGAGAATTTCTTTTGAAAAATGAATGTAAAATTAAAGGAAGATAAAACCTGTAAATCACTTCTTCAAAAAAAGCAGAAAACAAAAAGTTTAAAATACAAAAAATCCATGCAACAAATGAATCTGGCTGCAAAATATTATTTTGTAAATCCATGCCATTTTGATTTTGAGAAAACTGATTGCCTGATATGCTGATAAATTTAAAAATCAGCTGGATAAAAAATAAAACTGAAAAGGTAAAAATAAGTGGAAATCTAAAAATTTTATTAATTTTACTTTTTTCATCCTTTTGAATTCCGTTTCTATAAAAAAAATAAAGTGAAAAGGCAAATAATGCATAAATTAATTGACGGGATGGAAAATGCCATTGCAAAAAAGGTGAATTATTTTTAGAAATCTGTGGAGAAAAAAAAGGTGGAATTAAAAAAAAGAACAAAATTACTAAAAAAATAAATAAATCGGGCAAAAATGAAGTATTTTTTTTCATATTATTATGTTATAATATTTAAGCCAATTTGAAAATATGTATACTGTAATTGCTGTCATAGTCATATCTTTGTTTCTCTTGCTTTTAGCATTTGTTTATTCTGTATATAAAATAAAAATCAAGTTTTTTATAACAGGAATAGATGCAGGATTTTCTATGTCAGACACACATCTTTTGTGGAATGTATCGCAAATCTGCGAATTGGATGAACCTACATCACTTTTTTTCTCTATGCCAGCTTTAACAAAATGCATGGGACAGATTACAAATCAGGCATCAGCAGATAATCAAATTGAATCTCCAAAGTATCAGACTCTTCTTTCGAAACTTTTTGCATACCGAACTAAAATTCAAAATGAATCTGACAATAAAAAAGGACTTACTTCTACAGAAACACTCGAAAATGGTCAAAGACTTAGAATCATTCTTCCAGGAAAAGGAGTTTTTGCTTCACAAATCATCAATAATGGAAAAATGTTAATAATCACAATTCCAAAAAAAAATGATATGATTACTATCAGTGCGGAAGATTGGGTTGGAAAAGTTATAAATGTTTATTTTTGGCGCAAAGGGGATGCTCAATACGTTTTTGATACAGTAGTTGTTCAAACTGGAATTTATTTGGGAAAATCAACACTTTATATCAAACATTCATATAATCTTACAAGAACTCAAAAAAGACGTTCAGTTCGTGCAAAATGTGAAATTTATGCTGATTTGTTTTTTATAAAAAAATCAAATACTGATGAACAGATAATTGAATCAAAAAATGGATTCCGTTGTCTTCTTCAAGACATTTCTGAATCTGGAGCATTAATAAAAATAGGTGGAAAGGGAAGGGAGAATATAAAAATCAAACTTCAGTTTTCTATCCAGAATAAACTGATAATTATGTCTGGAATTGTTAGAAAAGTTGAATACAATATCGAAAAAAATCAGTCGCTTCTTCATTTTGAATGTACTCAAATAGAACAAAGCATGAAAAACGAAATACTTGCCTATGTATATAATATGCTTCCGGAAAATGAAAAGGAAGTTCTAGAAGCTTTAAAACAAACTGAAGATGATTCCAAAAATGATTTTGAAGGCAATATGAAAGATTTGGAAAATTCCAGTCAGAAAAATGACAACCAAACTTCAGATGAGCCGCAAACGAATACTAAAAGTATTAGCATTTCTGAAAATCAGGTAGGTTTAAAAAATGAATCAGATGCTCGCTCAGAACCCCACTTTGAAACAAATCAGCAGAAAATTTTTTCTGAAGATGAGATAGATATGAATGAGGATGATTCTATAGAATTTAAATACAGTTGATTTTATTCTTTTTGATTTTTTTGAATGAGGTATTGTTTTGAAAAAGATTACTTTTTTGTTTATTTTATTTTTTCAAGTTTTTTTTCTTTGTGCCCAAAATGCTGATAATGAAAAACTCATAAAATTTATAAAAGGAAATATTTCTGAAAAAACTTCTGCAGTGCGAGAAGCTTCAGGTTCGGAATCTATTTTACTTGCACTCAAAGCAATTGATTTTTCACTCGAAAATAAGGATATTCTAGGAAATGACAGAGAACTTGAAGGGCTTGCAGTTGCGGCAATCCTTTCCATATCTCCAGATTACATAAAAAATGCAAATGATTCTCAAAAATCTATCATTGTTTCTCAGTTTATAAGTCTTTTTAACAAATTCTCCGCAAGTAACACCGTTGCCATCGCCACTTTAACAAAATATACAAGTTTATACGAATATCTGCAGGACAGACAGTTTGTTGAAACGCTCAACTTTTTTTTGAAATCGCAGGAAATAAATAAAATTGAAGAAAGTGTAATGAAATCTGTTTTAAATACTCTTCAATTGATTGGAAATAGTGATACTTTCTTGATTCTATACGATCTTTTTGATGATAAATATTTTGCCCACATACAAAATGAAATTGAAAATACACTGGTTTCTTTATCATTTATTTCGCAAAATGAGATAATTGGACTTTTAGAAACGGCGGATGTCAAAGATTTATCGCAAATTTTTAAAATAATCAAAAAAAATTCAAAAATTTCGAAAAATTATGTCTGTGATGTTTCCGAAAAAGTGATATCGAAGTCTATATTATTATTAGGAAGTTCTTCTTTTGTGTCGCAGGATGATATTCTAATTCAGCTTGAAGCATTGAATAACTTATCTGATAATAAATGGACTCGTGCATCTTTGACTGCTGTTTCGTATTTTCAGTTTGCAAAGAAAATTTATAATCAGAATTTGATGACTGAAAATCAGTTTGAAAGTGTTATCAATTGTTTATGTAATGTTTCACCAGTTGATGCTGTAAATCCTCTTACGGCATATCTTGAAGAGCTCAACAGACAAAAAGAGAATGGAACAGATGTTTCTTCTGCTATTGTGTTGTCTGTAATCAAAACTTTGGGTGCTATTGGTGATAAGTCAGCTTTTGATTCACTTCTTGCTGTAACTTACCTTGATTATGATGAGTCAATACTGTCTGCCGCCAGAAAAGCATTATCTGGGCTAAGATGGTGAAAAATTATTTAAAAAGACCTTTTTTTCTCGCTTCTTTGATTCTGATTTTTGTTTTTTATTCTGGATTTTTTAAAATTCCTGAAAAAAACAAATTTGTTTCTTTGATTCCAGCTGAGGATGTTTGTATGATTCAAATAAGACTTCTTTCATCTCCTTCTAAATGTGAAAACGGAAAATATTATAGTTCAACTGGCTTTGTTTTAAAAACTGCTGATGAAACTGGCATGAAATCTTCTGCATCTGGTAAAATTAAAGTTTATATTCCAAGTGAAAGTGTGGAAGCATATTTTCCGGGAAAACTTTACAGCGCTGCGGAAAAAAAAGGAGCTTTTTTGTTTGAAACAGGAGGCGTTTATTCATTATCTGGAAAAAATTCAAAATCTGGTTTTTATGCAGAAAAATGTTTAAACGGTTTTTGGGAAAATAACAGAAATGGAAGAGTTTGCAAGTTCAGGGCATTGTGTAGATTACAGTTTAAAAGATTGATGTATTGCTGGAAAGATGCTGGAGGTTTGCTGCTTGCCTTGCTTAGTGGAGCAAGAGAGTATACAGAATCAAAATTATCAAATACATTTAGACTTTCAGGGCTTGCGCACATTCTGGCACTTTCGGGAATGCATCTTTCTATGTTTTCTTCAATTGCAGTTTTTTGCGGAGATAAGATTGGAAGAAAACGACTTACATATCTTATAAGAATCATCGTTCTCATTCTATTTGTCTGGTTTGCTGGTTTTTCGCCATCCTTAATGCGTGCATTCATCTGTTCTGTTTTAAGTTTGCTTGCTTCGCTCTGCGGAACTGAAAAACCTGATATGATTATGATTCTGTGTTTTTCTTTTCTTTTGCAAAGTTTTATATCACCATCTGATATTCATAATGTAGGTTTTATATTGTCTTATGGTGCTTTGGCTGGAATTCTTTTGACAAATCAGCTTTTTCATAAAATTTATTCAAAAATATTTCCTTCCTTTATTTCATCTTCATTTGCTTCATCCACTGGAGCTCAAATAATTACTGCTCCAATCGGATTAAAACTTTTTGGAACGTTCAGTCCAATTGGAATAGTTGCAACGACTGTAATTTCTCCAATGATTACAGTTTTTATTTACAGTGGACTTATTTTAATTATTTTAAGCTTAATTATTCCAAACTTTTATAAATTCAGTGGATTTTTTATGAATTTTTTGTATACTGTAATTAAGTTTTTTGTCATGCTTTTTTCAAAAGTTCCATGCATAAAAATAAATTAAGTTTGTTTTTTAAGAACTTCATTATAAAAAATTTTTCCAAAGGAAAGATATGAAACATCCAGATTATAATTCACCTGCAGAATTAAAGCAGGTTCTTGACATAAACGGTTTTTCAATGCAGAAAAAATTTGGTCAAAATTTCTTGATTAATTCTGATGCCAGGAAAAAACTCATTGATACTCTTCAGGTTGATGAAAACACTAGCGTTTGGGAAGTTGGACCTGGACTTGGAGCAATGACATCAGAAATTCTTGAGCGGAACGCAAAACTTACAGTTTTTGAAATTGACAGAGGTTTTGCTTCATTGATTTCAAATTATTTTGCGGATTATGCCAAAAAAAATAAGTTTTTTCTTGTGGAAGGAGATGTGTTAAAAACCTGGAAAAATCATCTTGAAAAAACACAGATTCCAGACAGATTTTTTGGAAATCTTCCGTATAATATTGCGGCAACAATTATCGCCGATACAATTGAAAATAATGTAAGATTTGAACGTTGCGTTTTTACTATACAGAAAGAAGTTGCCCAACGAATGACAGCAAAACCTGGTCAGACTGATTATTCATCTTTTTCAGTTTTGTGCCAGTGGGCTTATGATTTGCAAAATGTAATTGACTTGTCAGGTGGAAATTTCTGGCCCAAACCAAATGTTGATTCAAGAGCGGTGCTGTTCACAAAAAAAGCGAATTTTCCAGAATGCGAAAATCCGGCGCTTTTCATAAAAATGCAGAGAGCTTTGTTCAGTTCCAGAAGAAAAACAGTCAGAAACAACCTGTCGCAGTTTTTAAAAAATAATGAACTTGCCGTGGAATGTTTAAATCTTGCAGAAATTGATTTGATGAAAAGAGCTGAAGTGCTGTCAATTCAACAGTTATTAAAACTTTCTGATGTAATAAATCAAAAAACAGGTAAAAAATGATAAAAGAAAACTTAGAAAAAATCAAAAATAAAATAATAATTGCGGAAAAAAAATCAAATCGCTCTGAAAATTCTGTAAAACTGATGGCTGTGAGTAAATTTCATCCGATTTCTCAGATTATTGAAGCTGTTGAACAAGGTCAATTTCTGTTTGGCGAAAATCGAGTTCAGGAAGCAGTTCAAAAATTCACTGATTCTAGTTTTGCTGAATATAAAGATAAAATAAGTTTGCATCAAATTGGACAGCTTCAAACAAATAAAGTTAAACAGATTGTAAAAATCGCAGACTGCATAGAATCAGTTGACAGAATTGAACTTTTGCAGGAAATAGAAAAACAATGTTCAAAAATAGAAAAAAAAATCCAGGTTTTATTTGAAATTCACACTGCCGAAGATTCAAAATCTGGTTATAATTCAGAAAAACTTCTTTTTGAGTCTCTCCAGGCTTGCAGCCAGAATATTTTTACACACATCACGGCAAAAGGTTTTATGACAATGGCTCCATTTACACAAGATGAGCATTTAATTAGAAAGTCATTTATAACACTGCGAAATTTGTCTGAAAAAATGAGAAAAGAATTTCCCAATCTGGAATTGTCTGAACTTTCAATGGGAATGTCAAATGATTTTGAAATTGCAATTGAAGAAGGTTCCACAATTGTTCGTGTTGGTACTGCGATTTTTGGAGAAAGGGATTATTCTAAATGAAAAAATCTATAATTTTAGGAATTTTGTTTTTTTCTCTCATTCTAAATTGCACAGTTCCTGCTTTTTGTGAAGATACTACGCCTCTTGAATATGATAGTTCGTCTATGCCGCAGGGATTAAAAGATTTACGGAGATTTGAAATTATCACTTTGGGTTCACTTCCTTTTGTAACGCTTGATGCAGGTATTGTTTATTCAGGAATAAGATGGGCAAATAACGGATTTGATCCTAATAATCCACCAAATCCTTTTGCAACTTCAACATATTCAACTGAAGAACAGATGGGAATTTTGTTAACTTCTATTGGAATTTCTATAAGCATTGGTTTAACAGATTATATTATAAATCTTGTAAAACGTTCAAACAAAAAAAAACGGGAGAAGCTTTTGAATCAGAGCATTATCATTTCGCCTCTGAGTCAAGACGAAACTGCTACTCCAATCAATATTGATAAGAATAATGAGATTGATTTTACTGACCAATTCTCAGAAGATGAAAATAAAAGGAATTCTATTTCAGATAATGAAGATTTTCAAGATGAATTTTTGAATTCATTTGATGATGAAGTTTTGGAGGTGGAAGAATAATGCCTTTTTTCAGCGCAAAAGTTCCATCAGATTTTGAAGATTCAATTCGTCTGGATAAATTTATTGCCTCGCTTCCAAATGGGATGAACAGGTCAAAATTAAAAAGTGGAGTGACAGAAATTCTTGTCAATGGAAAAAAAGTAAAACTTTCTGCAAAAGTCAAAGCTTCCGACCAGATAGACATTCAGTGGGAAGATAACATTCCTGATGATATTAAACCTGAAAATCTTCCACTTGATATAATTTATGAAGATGAAAATGTTACAGTTGTGAACAAAATGCAAGGAATGGTAACTCATCCGGCCTGTGGAAACTGGAATGGCACTCTTGTAAATGCATTGTTATATCATTGGGGAAGAGAATCAATTAGTCAACTGAAAGAAGGCAGCACATCGGAGATTCTAGAAAGACGCCGCCCCGGAATAGTACATAGACTCGATAAAGAAACATCTGGCATCATAATAACCGCAAAAAATCGTGATACAGAAGAATTTTTGCAAAGGCAATTTAAAGAAAAATCACTTCAAAAAGAATATATTTTGATTTGTACTGGCCGCCCTCCAAAAAGAACTGGAGATATACGCACTCAAATCATTAGGGATCCAAAAAATCGTCATCGTTTTAAAGCTGTAGTTGATACAGAACAGGGAAAATTTGCAAGAACAATTTACCACTGCATCGCCTGTTATGGAAATTATTCACTGATGCGAGTTCGAATAAAAACTGGTAGAACACATCAAATTCGTGTCCACATGAAATTCTTAGGCTGTCCCATTCTTGGAGATTCCATTTACAATAAAACTGACAAAATTTTTTCTGACGCTACACTTATGCTTCATTCAGTTCAGTTAAAAATCAGATTGCCTCATAGTCAAAATATTAACAATAATAACAGGCAAAATTTTACGGATTGCAATGAAACTTCAAAAGTGGATGGTTTTACTATATTTCGAACTAAAACTCCAGAACGTTTTATCGAAATTGAAAAAAAACTTAAAAAAATGTTTCCCAAAACTGTTATTATTTAAAATGGATAGAATTAAGATTATTTTTGAACCAGATAAAACCAAACCGTTTCTCGTTATTTATAAACCAAAAAATCTTCCTTCTGCACCTTTAACTGAGGATGATAAAAACAACGCTCTTTCACAGGCGATACAAATGTTTCCAGAAATTTTAAATGTTGCAGGAAAAAAACAAATTGAATATGGTCTTTTACATCGGCTTGACACCGCAACAGATGGTCTTCTACTTATCTGTACAACACAAGAATGTTATGATTTTCTCTGCGAACAACAAAAATTAGGAAAATTTATAAAGTATTATTCTGCAAAATGCGATATTCTGATGGAAAATGCAAAAATGTTAGGAGGATTTCCCAAAAATCAGATTTCAACTGATATTGATATCCATAAAATTTACAAAATAGAATCATTTTTCAGAAGTTATTCAAAAGGCAATAAAGAAGTGCGTCCAGTAACTTCAAAATCTCCATTGTCAGTTCAAAAAAAAGTTGGTGCAAAAAAAAATTATATTACAAATGTTACGATTTTAAAAATAAATGAAAACTCATGTTTTGTAGAATGTAAGATTTCACAAGGATTTCGTCATCAAGTGCGCTGTCATCTTAGTTGGATTGGTCTTCCAATTCAAAACGATAAAACTTATAATTTCAAAACAAGATTAATGTGCGAAAATTCAAAACAGCACGATAAAACAAAAAAAAATCACCTTCAACACGAAGATGATTTATCCTTTACTGCAACAAAAATTGAATTTGAATACCCGAAAGGAGACTTGAACTCCTATGAAATTGCTTTCACTTGGACCTGAACCAAGCGCGTCTACCAATTCCGCCATCCGGGCAAAACAATGTCATTAATTATATAAAAAATGGTTATATTTGTCAAACCGTTTTCCCAAATATTTATCAAACATTTCCAATTTTATCAATCTGCTTGTAAAATTAATAACCAGATTTCTTTTACGCATCATAAAAAATCTTTTTAACTGAACCTTGCGTTAGCTCGAAGTTTTTAAAAATTCACATAAGATTTTGCAATTTTTAAAAGCTTTTCTTTATCATTTAATTCAGGATCTTCAATCACACATTCCAAAAGATGATTTAAAACTTCGCCAATCTTTTTTCCAGAAGCGATATTCTGCTCAATTAAATCGTTGCCGTTAACTTTTAGATTTTTTAAGGAAAGTGCATTTTGTTTTTCCAATTCATTTTGAATTCGTTCTTTTAGTTCCAAAAGCAAATCAACACTGGCACTATATTTTATTTCAACTTTTTGATTACACATTCCATACATATCAGAAAGTCGCAAATCAAATAAATCTTCAAGATTTTCCGGTTTTACTCGAATTATAAACCGCCGTACAGCAGCATTTGTCCAGTTTTTTTCATAATGAAACATATGTTCATTTACAAGATGGCAGACATTTTTTATCATGTCGTTAGAAAATTTGAGTCTTATCAAAACTTTTTCAGTTATCTCCCTGCTGATTTTCTCGTGATTATAAAAAGTGACAGTTTCAACATTTTCAGTTTTGCCAGTTGCAACATTCAGAACTTGCTGTGTAATTATTTTTTTTGCATCAGGCTTTCCAATATCATGAAAAAGAGCAGCTAACCTTACATTTAATTTATTTTGAACAGCACCATCACAAGCATAAAAAAGATGATCCAAAACATCAAATTTATGAAAACCTCTATAGTCACTTTGAATAACACCACGGCATTTTGAAAGTTCAGGAATAAAAAGCTGTAAAATTCCAGTTTTTTCCATAAGTTTCAAACCAACAGAAGGCTTTTTTGATAGAAGTATTTTTTCAAATTCATCACGAAAACGTTCAATCGAAATACTCAATATTTTTTTTTGGATTTCACGGTCAAAAATGGCAGAAAAAGTGTTTTTTTCAATTGTAAAATCCAGTTTGGAAGCAAAACGTAAAGCCCTTATTGGACGCAAACCATCTTCCATAAACCTTTCAAAAGGATTTCCAACTGTTCTTATCAACTTCTTTTTAATATCTTTTTGACCATGATATGGATCAGTCAGTTTTCCGTTCTTCAGATTAACAGCAATCGAATTCATAGTAAAATCACGTCGTGCTAAATCTTCATTAATTGTCGCAGCATAATTAATTTTATCAGGATGACGAGCATCAGAATAACCAGATTCTGTTCTAAAAGTTGTCACCTCAATTTCAACTTTATGAAAATGCACAGTTACAGTTCCATGTTCAAATCCTGTAGGAACTACAAATTTAAACATTTTCATTACATCTTGAGGAGTGGCATTAGTAGCCACATCCCAATCAGAAGCCTTTTTATTTAAACAAATGTCACGAACAGCACCGCCAACAAGATAAGCTTCAAAACCATTTTGTTCAAACACTTTGTAAAAATCTTTTAAAATTTGAGGAAGATTTATTTTTTTTAAGAAAATTCGCTTCAAATTCAACATCATAATTTTAATCCTTCAGAAAGATACATTATAATATTCGAAAATTCCATATTGAAAATGCCAAAAATAATGCAAAACAATAGAAAAATTGAATTTCTTATGTGTCTGGTCTTTTTATTCTCACTGAAAATTTTGATTACGCTCTCTATTAATAATAAAAAAGAAAAAAAACTTGTAAATATTGATGAAAAAAATAAAATTTTCAAAATAAGCAGCTGACTTGAATCCTGAAAAGACTGATAATTGCCAATAAAATAAAGCATTATCAATATTATTTCAAAAAGAATAAACACAAAATCAACTGTCATACTGATTTTATAAACAATCGAATTTGAGATTATTTTTTTTGAATATTTAAATTTTTTTTTAGTCATTTTTAATTAAATTATAGAAACTTGAAATTGATTTTTTGAAGTCTGCTTGTTATAATATATTGCAAAAATTGGTTTAAGTCCATGAAGAAATTTCTTATTTCGCTTTTTATATTAATCATTTTTTCTGCTTTTGTTTTCTTTTTTGGTTGGACGCAGTATCGTGTAAAACCAGGGGAGTTTGGCGTCGTTATTTCCAAAACAGATGGAATAGATGAGACTCCTGTAGAAAATGGAAAATTTTCTTGGTATTGGCAGTTTTTATTACCAACAAATGCCGTTATCAAAACTTTTAATGTTGAACCAGTTTTTGTCACAAAGCAAATAAAAGGAACTCTTCCATCTGGTGATTATTATGCTTCTTATACTCCAAAAGAAACGTTTGATTATTCGTTTGAATTTTCTATGTCGCTCAATATTTCTCCACAGGATGTAATCAAACTTTTACAGGAAAAACAGATTTCAAATCAGCAGGATTTAAATCAATACATCACTCGTTCTGCTGATACGATTGCACAGCTGGCATCAAATTTTTATCTTAAAAAAATTCAGGAAAATCCGAAATTCCGTCTGGAATCAGTAAAACGTGAAGAATTACTTCGGGCAATCAAGTTTTACGAAGATTGTCCATTAATACAACTTATGAATTTTTCGTTGATTTCTTCAAAAATCCCAGATTTTGAACTTTATGATAGATTAAAACTTCGTATTTTTGAAAACCCTGTTGAAGTAAAAAATGAAATCAATACAGAATCTCAAAGTGATTTTGAATAGAAATGAACTTAACATAATTTAAGATAAAAACTGCTAATTTTTTTCGGCTTTTTTTATTGTTTCCAAAGAAGACACTGCTAACTTAATTATCAACTGGAGGTGAAAATGAATCTTTGGTGTGTCAGCATGGAGTGTGCGGGAATTGCAGAAGCGGGTGGTGTAAAAAACGTCACTTATTCTTTGTGCAAGGAGTTTTCACTTTCAGGTCATAATGTAACTTTATTTATTCCATATTTTAAATGCACACAATGTAATCATCTTCAAAATATTCAAAAAGATTTTTTTTCTTCACAAATTAAATTGTGTGATAAAAGTGAAACTGTTTCTTACACAAAAGCTTTTTTTTCAGAAGGAAAATTTCAAGTAATTCTAGTAAATCACAAATGTTTTACAGAAAAAGAAGCTGTTTATACATATACAGAAAATGAACATAAGTTAAACCCGAATTTTATAAAGGGAAGTGGACACCTTGATTCTCATTTTATGGATATTTTATTTCAAAAATCAGTTTTTGAATATTTTATTCATCATCAAAATGAAAAACTTCCGCAAATAATTCACTGTCAGGATGCTTCCACAGCAATTTTACCTGCTTTTTTTCATGATGTTCAAAAATCAATACTTCCTCAATTTGTAGTTACCATTCACAATGCAGGACCGTTTTATCATCATGAGTTTAAAAATATACAACAGGCTGAATATTTTACTTCCCTTCCAGAAAAGATTCTGATAAATTCCATGAATAACAATAAAGTTGAACCATTTTTGATTGCTGCAAACGCACATGCAAAACTTACAACAGTTTCTCCAGAATATGCAAATGAACTTGTAAATCCTGCGTTTCATAATCAAACAGACGGACTTTCTACGCTCTTTGCAGCAAAAAAAATAAAAATCACTGGAATTACAAACGGTTTTGATTTTGAACGTTACAATCCAAAAGATAAAAATTGCTCTAAACTTCCTTATGAATTTGATCCTTCTTCAAAAAATCTGACAGGAAAACTTCTTTGTCGTGATTATTTTTTACAGAACATTGTTGAATCTGACAATTTTGATACAACAGGCATAAAAAAATACGGTTCAATTTCTCAAAAAAACGGAATTTTTATCGCGTATCATGGTAGAATTACGACACAAAAAGGAATTTCTGTTCTTGCATCTACCATTCCAAACATTATCCGCAATTTTAATGACGTAAATTTTGTCATAGCCGGACAAGGTGAAACTGAACTTGAAAATAAAATCATAGAATTGACAAAAATGTATCCACAAAGAGTTTTTTTTATCAACGGATACAATCAAAAAGTTGTACGACTTGCTACCGCTTCCTGTGATTTTATGGTTTTACCAAGTTTTTTTGAACCATGCGGACTTGAAGATTTTATCGCTCAGTCTTATGGAACCCTTCCGATTGCCCACAAAACTGGCGGACTAAACAAAATCATTGATAATAAAACTGGTTTCCTTTACAAAGACAACACGCCAGAATCATTATCAGTTAAACTCTCCGAAGTTATTATGATAAAAAAACTCAAGCCAAGTCTAATCACTTCAATGATAAAAAAAGCATCAGATTACATTTATAAAGAATATTTATGGAAGAATGTAATCGAAAAAAAATATCTTCCATTTTTCAAAAAATTAATAAAATTTTAAAAAAAATAGATTTTGTATATTGACATTTTTTTTCAAAGAGTATAATATAATAAACGTTCACAACGAACAACCTTAATGCTGCTTTAGCTCAGCTGGTAGAGCACGTGATTTGTAATCTCGGGGTCGTGGGTCCAAATCCTACAAGCAGCTTAACGGGGAGTTTCTAGAGTGGTCAAATAGGACAGACTGTAAATCTGTTGCCGTCGGCTTCTGAGGTTCGAATCCTCAACTCCCCAGTAATCAGAGCTAGTTTTCTAGCTCTTTTTTTTTGTTCAAATTTTATATTTATTTTATTCACCATTTTTTTGTTTTTTTTCATTTTTTTTATAGACAATTTTCTCTCATTAGTTTAAATTTATTACACTAAAAAAAGAGGATTATTGTGAAAATTCGTTTTTGGGGAGTGAGAGGGTCAATTCCAACTCCATTAACTCCACAGCAAATACAATCAAAAATTATGGCCGCAGTGCAGAGAATTTCAATCGATGATTTGAAAAATTCTGAAAGCCGTGCTAAATTTGTTTCATCTTTACCTTCCTGGATTTTTGGAACGACTGGTGGAAATACTGCATGCGTCGAACTTATTCACAATAATACTGATATAATTCTTGATGCCGGAACAGGATTAAGAGTTTTAGGAAAATCAAAAAAATGTCCTCAAAAATATCATCTTTTTCTTACACATTTTCATTGGGATCATATAAACGGTTTTCCTTTTTTTGACCATGCCTTCAATCCAAATCTGGAAATTCAGATTTATTCACATTTAAAAGATGCGAAAACATATTTTTACAACCAGATGACAGAACCTTATAGCCCGCCATCAGTTGCAACTTCAATCACAAAAAAAATATTTTTTAATCTTCTTCAAGAAGATAAAGAATTTTATATTGATGGAATAAAAGTGAATTCCCATAAAATGCGTCATCCTGGAGATTCTTATTCGTTATCCTTTGAAGTTGATGGAAAAAAATTTGTCTATGCAACTGATGTGGAATTGAAAAGTACAGATTTTTCTTCAAAAACAGATGGACAAGAAGTGTTTAGAGATGCAGATGCTATAGTAATTGATTCTCAGTATACTGTGGAAGAAGTGTACAGAAAGGAAAATTGGGGGCATTCGGCCTTCTGTTATGTCATTGATTTTGCAATTTTTTGGAATATTAAAAAGGTTTATTTATTCCATCATGAACCAACTTATGATGACAGAAAACTTGATTCAATTCTGCAGGCTGCAAGATGGTATGCTCAGTATATTGGTCATTCTGATATTCACATTGAGATGGCAAAAGAATCTTTGGAAGTGGAATTGTAGTTTTACAGGCAGTGAATTATAATGAAAATCGACAATGAAGATATTTCAGTTTTAGAATATAATTTTTCAAAAAAAGAGCTTTTTCTACTGGCAAAATTTTTGCGCCAAAATGAGGAAAAACTTCCTGATGGATTAGAATCATTTTATCATGTTTTAGAAGATTCTATTTATAATACACTTTCACTTGATGAGGTAAAACATTTTTATTCATGAAAAAATCAATTAAAATTTCAATGATAATTTTTCTTTTATTAATCTTGCTTTTTGGAGCAGTTTTTTTTGCACTTAAACATATTTCAAAACCACCTGCAGTTTCAGATAAAACTCAAACTGAGACCTTACCTGTGCGCATCGAAGTTCCGTACGGCATGTCACTTTATCAAATTTCATCTGTCCTTAAAGAAAACAACGTTATTAGAAATGAAAAACTTTTTTATTATTGTGCAAGGTTTCCACAGTTCAGAAAAATTCTTTTTCCAAATAATTTTGATTTTGATTTTTCACTTAAAAGCGGTGTTTATTATGTAAAAAATAACATGGAAATTCCGGAAATACTTAAACTATTATCATCGGGTCAGCAGGAATTTATAAAAATTTCCATTCCAGAAGGTTTTACAGTATCAAAAATTGCCGAACTTCTTGAAGAAAATAGAGTTTGTTCAAAAAATGATTTCATTAATATTTCTAAAGATAAAAATCTTCTTTCCAAATATCAGATTCCAGCAGATTCTTGTGAAGGATATTTATTTCCAGATACATATTTTTTCACACTTGGAATGAAATCAGATACAATTATTTGCATCATGCTCGACAATTTCTTTGAAAAAATCAAAACAATTCCAAATCTCAGTGAAAAAAATCCAGAAGATTTATTTTACACAGTTCGTTTGGCATCAATAGTTGAACGTGAATACAGACTTGAAGAAGAAGCACCATTGATAGCAAGTGTATTTTTAAATCGTTTGCACCATAATATCGGACTATATTCTTGTGCAACCGTTGTTTATATTTTGACAGAAATAGAAGGAAATCCTCATCCTGATAGAATATTGATTGAAGATACCAAAATTGACAACCCTTACAATACATATAAATATGCAGGATTGCCGCCTGGAGCCATTTCAAATCCAGGGGTTGTTGCTTTAAATGCGGCGACAAATCCCCCTAAAACCAATTATTATTTTTTCCAGGTTGCAGATCCTCAGACAGGTCGGCACGTGTTCACAAAAAGTTTTGAAGAGCATATAGAAAATCACAGTCTTGTTTCCAAAAAGGTAGCAAAATAATTGGCTAATTTAATTTCGAACGAAACAATTGATGCAATTCTCGATTCTCCTGACCTTATTTCTATAATTGGAGAATATACAAGATTGGAACAACGTTCTCCAAATGACTGGTGGGGTTGCTGTCCTTTTCATGGAGAAAAAACACCGTCTTTTCATGTAGATGCAAATCAAAAGTTTTATTACTGTTTCGGCTGTCACAAAGGTGGAAATATTATTTCTTTTGTTATGGAAATGGAAAAAATTCCTTATTCTGATGCGCTTATTTCCATTGCAAAAAAAATGGGCATACCTATAAAATACAAAAATGGCGGAAAAAATGATTCAGATTTTCATAAAAAAAATAATGAAGTTGAAAAATATATAGATTTGTATGAAAGAACAGCTTCTATGTTTCATTATTTTTTGCTTGAAACTCAACAGGGGAAAAAGGCTCTTGATTATATTTTAAAACGCGGACTTTCAATTGACATTATAAAAAAATTTAAACTAGGTTATGCTCCTGACGATAGAAAATGGCTTAAAGATTTTTTAAAAAAGAAAAATTTTTCAGATGATTTTTTAAATAAATCAGGTTTGTTCAGTCAAAAATATCCTGATTATTCATTTTTTTCTGACAGACTGATGTTTCCTATTTTTAACAGAAGGGGGCAAGTCGTAGCTTTTGGAGGTCGTGTGATTCCTCCTGCTGATGAATCACAAAGAAAATATTTAAATTCACCAGATTTACCTCAGTTTAAAAAACGAGAAACCCTCTTTGGATTTAATTTTGCAAAAAATTCTATAAGGCAGAATAAAAAAATCATTTTTTGCGAAGGAAATATGGATGTAATTGCTTATCATCAATGTGGACTTGATTTTGCAGTTGCAACACTTGGTACAGCAATGACTGTTGAACATATCAAAATGATTCAGGGATTTGTTGCTGATGGCACTGTTTTTCTTTCTTTTGATTCTGATGGAGCGGGTCAAACTGCCACATGGAAAGCTATCAAATTGTGTCGGGAAAATGATTTAACAGTCAGGATAATCAGATTAAAAGGCGGCAAAGATCCCTCGGAAATTCTTTTAAAATATGGTGAAAAAAACTTGACTTCTCAGGTAAACAATGCTATATTAGATTGCGACTATCTTTTACTTAGACTAGGTGAAAAATACCCTATGGACACGCCAGAGGGGAAAACAAAGGCAGCGTTGGAGTTTTTCCAATATGTTGATGTTCTTAAGTCTGACATTCAAAGAGAGTCTTGTCTGGAACAATTGTGTCAGACATTCAATCTAAAACCGGAGGCTGTAAAAAGGGATTTTATAAATCGTAAGCGAGCCCAAGAGCGTTCAAACATCCGGCATAATACAAATCAAATAGAACAGAATACTCCAATTAAGCTTGATGCTGAATTAAGGGGATTGATTGCTGTTACTTCAGACCCGGGACAGTTCAAAAACATACGTTCAAAGCTTTCTGAAAACGATTTACAAAATATTTACGCGCGTCGGCTTTTTAAAATATTAGAAGAGTGTTATATTGAAAAAGAGAATTCTTTTACTATCAAAGATATTCTAGATTGTTTAAATCAAAATGAAGATGACAAAAAACTGGTTCAACTTATAACAGAATCAATTTCTTCGGGAGTCTATCAAAGCGAAAGGATTGCTGTTTTTGTTCAGGACACAATCGATTATATATTAAAAAACAGATTGGAAGACCAAAGAAATAAGTTATCAAAGAGAATCAAAGAATATTCAAATTCGATAGCTACAGAAGATGATCAAATTCAATTTAATAATCTTTTAAAGGAAAAACTTGAACTCGATAAAAAGATTCAAGCATTAGTAAAAAAATAGGTGAACACACAAAATGGAAGTTACTAATTCAAATACTTCAGAAAATGACAAAACAGCACAGGGATTAATGTCAAATCCAGCCATTGAAAAGTTACTGGAATATGCAAAATCTAAATCGGCAATTACATGGGATGACATTATTTCATATTTAGGACAGGAATTCGTTAATTCAGATGATTTAATGGAGCCTGTATTGGATTTATTAAAAAATATTGGTCGTGAACCTATTGAAACAGATATCATTGAACAGGAAGTTGATGATGGAATGGAAGATGATTTGATTCTAGATACAGATGATGATCTTGTTACTGATGATGATGAAACAATTTCTGAAATTGAAAAAGCTGAAAAGGCATCTAGAAGCAAACTTGTAAACAATGATAAAGATTCAAGTATTGACGATCCAATTCGTCTTTATCTTCGAGAAATCGGAAAAGAAAATTTGTTAACTGCAGAGCAGGAAGTTGAACTTTCCAAAACAATGGAACAGGGAAATAATATCATTAAAAATGTTATTATAAATTCTGGTATAATGATTCCTGAGTTTTACGCAGTAGCACTGAAAGCATTTTCAAGAATTGATATTCATGAACCTGGAAAAACAAGAAAAGAAATCAATGAAGAAATGGCTGATAAAAGACGATTAAAATCTGCTTATGGAGAACATATTAAACCTGTTTTATCTGAGATGAAACAATATATGCAGCTTAAAAGACAGCTTTTTGAAACAAATCAGTCTAATTCTATTTTTGAAAATGAACAACTTATTGAATTGAAAGACAAAATTCTCCCAGAATTAAAGAAAATTGATATTCAAACCGAAGAACTTGATAAGTTTACTCAAAAATATCGTGAAGCTACAATCAAAATAGAAGAGTATTATCAAAAACAGGAAAAGAAGATGAAGGAACTTCGTGTTTCTTCTCCATCTGAGCTTAGAAGTTTGGGAAGAAAAATTTCTATTAAATCTCAGGTTGTTTTTCTTGAAAAAGAATTAAATATGACAGCAGATGAAATCCGTGAAATTTATACACAAATTCAAAAAATTGACAGGAAACTTCATCGTCTTGAATATGAATTCGAAAATAATGTTGATGATATTCAGAAAATGGCAAAGGAAATTGAATCTGGTCGAAAAATGATGGAAAAAGCAAAAAATCGTTTGATTAATGCAAATCTTCGTCTTGTAGTTTCGATTGCGAAAAAGTATACAAATCGTGGTCTTCATATGTTTGACTTGGTTCAAGAGGGAAATATTGGTCTTATCAAAGCGGTTGAAAAATTTGAATACCGAAAAGGGTTTAAATTTTCGACTTATGCTACATGGTGGATTCGTCAGGCAATTACACGTTCGATTTCTGATCAGGCAAGAACTATTCGTGTTCCGGTTCATATGATTGAACAGATAAATAAAGTTGTGCGTGAAAGTCGTCAGCTTATGCAAAAACTTGGTCGAGAACCAACTGATGATGAAATTGCACAGCAGCTTGGATGGCCTTTGAGTCGTGTAAAACAAGTAAAAAATGTTGCCAGAGAACCTATATCTTTGGAAACTCCTATTGGAGAAGAAGAAGATTCTATTCTTGGTGATTTTATTGAGGATAAAGAAGTTGAAAATCCAGCTTCACAGACAGCATACACTTTGTTGCAGGAACAGCTTCGTTCTGTATTAAACACATTGCCTTCTCGAGAACAGGAAGTATTAAAAATGAGATTTGGGCTTGATGATGGCTATTCATTGACACTTGAAGAAGTTGGTCTGTATTTTGATGTAACCCGTGAGCGAATCCGTCAGATTGAAGCTAAAGCTTTACGCAGACTTCGGCATCCGCGTCGTGCAAATGGTTTAAAGGATTATGTTGAAACCTGACACAATTTTTCTAGCTGATTTACATATTACATAGAAAATATTAAATTTTTTATGTAATATGTTTTTATAATGCCTAATAGACTAAAATTAATATTTATTGTATATTTAAAAATATTTTAAATGAGGATCCTGTATGGTAACAACAGAAATTTTTGAAAGCTTAAAAGAATTACAAACAATTCTTGTGCAGAAATACGAATTGGAAAAAAAAGTAGCAGATGCTCCGAAACAGCTTCGTAATCAGGAAGAATTGTTGGCAAAAACTCAAAAAGAATTCATTGAATTGAAATCTCAATATGATGTTCTTGCTGAAAAAATCAATAAAATTAAATCAGATTTGAATGATGCAATCAATGAACGAGAAGAAGGTGAAAAAGGTGTTGCAAACAGTACAACACATCGTGAATATGAAACTCTTGAAAAACAGATTGCAGAAGCTAAATTAAAAGAAGATAATCTTCGTCATGAACTTCAGCATGAAGATAAAAAACTTGCTGATGTTGATGAAAAAATGAAAAATACTGAAGAGTTGATTCATTTCCAGGAATCAGAATTGAATTCGAGTAAAGATTCATTAAATAGCGAACTTTCTGGATATAACTCAGAACTTTCTGAACTTAAATCAAAAGAAGATAAGATTGTTCCAAATCTTGATCAGGAAATTCTTTTTAAATTCCAAAGAATTATTCAAAGAAATTCTGAAGGTATTGTTGCCGTAAGGAACGGAGTTTGTACTGGATGCCACATGATTCTTCCTGCAAATTTTGCAAATGAAGTTCGTGAAGGTGAAAATATCAATTTCTGTCCATATTGTAGCCGAATTTTGTTCTATGAAGAAGTATCAGAAGAACAGTCTGAGGATTACTTCAATATGGGACTTGCAGGAAGTCTTGCTGGTTTGGATGATGATGATTTTGACGAAGAATCAGAAGATAAAGATGAATATGAAGAAAACGAAGAATTAGATGATTCATTTGATGATGAAGATTCTTCAGATTTAGAAGAATCTGTTGATGACGATATTGATGATTCTTCTGAAGAAGATTAGTTTTTTTCAAAAACGTTTAGTTTGTTAGTAATTCAGATGGGATATAACCGCGTTTTGCAGAGTTGATGATAATTCTGCAAAATGAGATAAAGTCCGGGCTCCTTCGGAAAAAATGCCGGATAATCACCGGGCAAACAATGGTAACTGCAGATTTCTGCATAGTCCAGTGTTTGACAGAAAGTGCAACAGAAAATATACCGCCAGAAATGGTAAGGGTGAAAAGGCAGTGTAAGAGACTACCGCATAGCTGGTAACAGTTATGGTTTGTAAACCTCATTTGGAGCAAGATTAAGCAGCAGTTATGTTTTCCGAGCAATACTGCGGGTAAATCGCTAGAGTCAAATGGCAACATTTGATGCGGATAGATGGTTATTGTCTTTATGACAGACAGAACCCGGCTTACAATCTCATCTGATTTTTTTTTATTATGAAAATAGAAAGTAAAAGAAATTATACTAAAGAATATAGTATAGAAAACAAAAACTTTGCAAAAAAAAAGCGTTTTGCTGTTTTAAGAATAATTTCATTTTCCGCAATCATTGTTGTTATCGTAATGGCAATCTTGATAGGAATACTTTCTTTAGTAAGATTTCAACAAAGTAAAGTAAGTATCAAAACAATTCAGGAAGCTTGGAAAAAATACGATTATCAGACTGTATATGAACTTTCCAAAATCTATCTGCAAGATAAACCTTTTAATAATACTGCGTTAACTTATTACAGTTATGCATGTTTTTATCTCTCTCAAGAACAAACAGATACGTTACAAGCCCAAACTTATCTTGATGATAGTATAATCAAACTGAGAATTGCTTTGTATGATGCAAATTCAAAACTTGTACCACAACTGCAGTATATGCTTGGACGCGCATATTTTTACAAAGATACGATTGCAACACATTATTACGCAGACCTTGCAGTGAAATATTTGCTTTCAGCAAAAAACAATGGGTATGTTGCTGATGATATTGCAGAATATTTAGGTTTAAGTTATGCATCACTTGGAATGACTATGGAAAGTATTTCTGCATTTACAGAAGCGCTTCTTGTAAGGGAATCTGATTCGTTACTTTTGGCAATTGCAGAACAATATGTAAATGCAAAACAATATAGTGCAGCTGAACAATATTTATTTAGAATAATTAAAAATAGTGAAAACGATGAAATCATCATAAAAAGTGAATTACTGTTGGGAAATATTTATATAGAAAAAGAAGAATATGACCTGGCAATAAAAGAATTTGAAAATGTTTTGAAAAAAAACGAAAATTCTGCTGACGCAAATTATGGAATTGGTGTAATATATGAAAAGCAAGGTAATCTTGTAAAAGCAAGAGCTCAATGGAGAAAGGCTTTAAAAATTCAAGTAAATCATCCTGGAGCTTTACAGAAAATGGCAAATTTTTAAAATATATATAGTTGATAATCTTGGGAGGAAATAAATGGGATTTTTTGATCATTTTACAACTGATATTGGTATTGACCTTGGAACATGTAATACTTTGATTTATGTTCGTGACAAAGGAATTGTGATAGATGAACCTTCTGTTATTGCAGTAGAAAAGGGAACAAAACGAATTGTAGCTGTTGGTGCTGATGCAAAACGAATGCTGGATAAAACTCCTGGAAGTATTATGGCTATTAGACCGTTGGCGGATGGTGTTATTGCCGATATCGACAGTACAGAAAAAATGATTAAATATTTCATTTCTAAAATTATTCCACGTCACCAGTTCTTTAAATCAGTAAGAATGAAAATAGGTATTCCATCTTGTGTAACTGATGTTGAACGAAGAGCTGTAATTGAGGCGGCTCTAAAAGCTGGTGCAAAGGAAGTTGAAGTAATAGAAGAAAGTCGTGCCGCTGCAATTGGTGCTGATATTCCAATTTTTGAACCTGCAGGACACATGATTTGTGATATCGGTGGTGGTACTGCTGAGATTTCTGTAATTTCTCTTGGTGATATGGTCGTTACACATTCTATCCGCATTGGTGGTGATAAATTTGATGAAGCAATTGTAAAACATGTAAAAAGTGTTCATAACCTGATTATCGGTCAACCTGCTGCTGAAAGATTAAAGATTCAGATTGGTAATGCTGCTCCTGAAAAAACTATTGAAAAAATGGAATTGAAAGGAACTGATGCAATTACAGGATTACCTCGTCGTTTGGAAATTGACTCAGTTGAAGTTCGCGAAGCTTTAAAAGAACCTGTTACAAAAATTGTCGAAGAAATCAAATCTGTTTTGAGTGAAACACCACCAGAGCTTGCTTCTGATATTATTGAAAGAGGTATTGTTATGACAGGTGGTGGTTCGATGCTCCGTGAATTACCAAGACTAATTTCAAAAGAAACTGGTGTTCCGGTTATTCTTGTTGAAAAACCTTTGGAATGTGTTGCTATCGGTGCAGGAAAAGCATTTGGATTGTTTAAGGATTTGAGTTCTGAACGTTCTATTTATGACAGTTTAAATAATTAATAAAAATTAATATGGCAGCAAAAAGTAAATTTAATTTTAGATTTAAATTTTCCGAATTTCTGCTGATAATATACATTTTGGTATCATCATTGTTATTGGCGTTTAATTCTGGAGGATTTGTTGTAAATCTAAAAAAAGTTGGATTTTCATTTATCTCATCTGTTGAAAAAGGCGTTCATTTTATTGTTGATGGTGTTGTCAATACTGTAAATTCTGTCGGTGAATTAAGAAAACTGAAAAAAGAATATAATGAACTTGTCTTGAAACTTGAAAATTATGAACAGATGCAAAGATCAAACGCTGACATTACAAAAGAAAATGAAAGGTTAAAAGAACAGCTTGGCTTTTCAATTTCAATGGATGAGAAAAATATCCCGGCTCAAATTATTTCCAGAAATCTTGATAATGCCTATTCATATTTGACTATAGATAAAGGTAGCGTAAATGGTATAAAAAAGAATATGCCTGTTGTAGCATTTCAAAATGGAAATCAAGGTTTGGTCGGAAAAGTAATTCAAGTTGGCACCTTTACCAGTCAAATCATGCCTATTTATAACGTTAAAAATATGGTTTCTGTACGTATTCAGAATACTCGAGATCTGGGACTCGTCAGCGGACTAGGAACCCAAAATCAGCCGCTTCTTCTGCAGCATATCAGAAAACGTGTTATGGAAGACTTAAGTTATGGCGATATAGTTGTTACATCAGGGGAAAATGATAATTACATGCGTGATATTCCAGTGGGAACTATTACAAAGATAACGGCACTTGATTACAATTCATCTCTAAATATTGAATTGACACCAATTATAGATTTTGCTCGTCTTGAAAATGTAATTGTTGTAAATCAAAAGGAATTAAATGATAGAAAAACTTCATCTGATAATTCTGACAGTGAATGATAAATTCTAACTGGAATTCTTCATCTGCATACGATTAAAATGCATGTTTTACGCTTATGCGGTGTTTTATAAGGAGAGTGTAATAAAAACTTTGCCTAAAATAGCGTCAAGGTTTTTGTTCACAAGTTCGCGTTGCGAACTTTTTTATCAACTGCTGCCCCTCATTGCATTACGGAGCAGCGTAAAAAGTCAATCGATTGTTGAAACAATCTTCTTGACTTTTTATGGGAGTAAGATAAATGGTAAAATCACTTTTGTTTAGCACATTTATTCTGTTTTGTGCCACAATTATCGAAGCTTCAATTTTATCAAACATAAGTTTTTTACTTGTAGTTCCTGATTTAGTACTGATTTGTACAATTTATTTTTCTCTATTAAATGGAAAAACTATTGGCGAAACTACAGGATTTATTTCTGGACTTTTTCTTGATTTCATAACTGGAATGCCAGTGGGATTTAACTGCCTTTACAGAACGGTTATTTGTTACATAACAGGATTTTTTTCAAGTACAGTAATAATCACTGGAATATTTATCCCGATTGTAAGTGTCGGTGCTGCAACGATTTTGAAAACTCTTCTTGTAAAGTTTGTTTCTATTTTATTTCCAAACACTGGACTTTTTGTTTTTGGGTTAATTTCTCCTCAATTTTTGTTTGAATTTACTGAAAACATAATTTTAGCTCCTTTTTTATTCAGATTTTTGGGATTTTTTAAATCATATCTTGCCATAAAAACAACTCAGGATAAAGTAAGCAATGTTTAAATCTGCAGAAGATAAATTAAGTAAAACTGAAAAAGTCATTATCCTTCTCCTGCTTTTTATTATTCTTTTTATTATTTATGCATATAAACTTTTTTCCATGCAGATTATTCAAGGTGAGCATTACAAAACTCAATCACAAAAAATTTCCAGTCAGGTGACTGTCATTCCAGCCCAGAGAGGTGAAATTTTTGATAGGAATGCTGATTTGCCAATGGTAATAAATACTGACTCGTTTGCTGTGGAAGTAATTCCAGGTGAAATTCCACCGCAAAAATATGATACGGTTATCCAAAAACTAGCAAATTATTTGGGAATTCCAAAAAGTCAAATCGATAAGAAGATTCCTAAGAATATTCGCCGTTCTTATTCTTCTGTTCAAGTAAAATCAAATGTTCCGTTTACAGTTATTTCAAATATTGCTGAAAATCTGAATGATTTACCAGGAGTTTCATGGGTTTCAAAACCTATTCGAAATTATCTGCATACAGGTTCATTAAGTCATATCGTAGGATATGTTGGTGATATAAATCAGGATGAAATTACAGCTCTTTATAATCAGGGATATACAAAAAACAGTATAATTGGAAAAACTGGAATTGAAAAACAATATGACTCTCTTTTGCAGGGAACTCCTGGTCGTGAAATGTCGACTGTCGATGTTCATGGAAGGATTATTTCTGAAACACCTGTAGTTGAACCTCCAAAAATGGGAAAAAATCTTGTATTAACTATAGATTCTACAATTCAAAAACTTGTTGAAGATACTTTAGGAAATAGAGTCGGAGCTTCTGTAGTTTTAAAACCTGCTACTGGTGAAGTTCTCGCAATGGTTTCTTATCCATTTTATGATTCAAATATTTTTAGTTCTGATGATTCTGCAGTTGAGTATTCAAAACTTTTAAACGATAAAACAAAACCGCTTATTAACAGAGCTGTACAGCTTTCCTATCCTCCGGCTTCCACTTTTAAGATAATAATGTCTGCAGCGATGCTTCAGGAAAATGCTTTTCCAGCTACTAAAACAATTGAGTGTAAAGGAAAAATGCTTTATGGTGGAAGAATTTTCCATTGTCATATTCATGAACCTGGACATGGATGGCTTGATATGAAAAATGCCATGGCGCAATCCTGTGATGTTTATTATTGGACTATTGGTCGTGATTATCTTGGAATTGAAAAAATTGCTTCTTATTCACGGGAATTTGGACTCGGAAAAAGCGCCCAAATTGATTTGCCAAGTCAAGTTTCTGGTCTTGTACCAACAGCAGAATGGAAACAAAAAAAATATCATGAAAAATGGGTAGGAGGAGATACTATGTCCTGTTCTATTGGACAGGGATTTATGGAAGCAACACCTCTACAACTTGCAAATATGATTGCAATGGTTTCAAATGAAGGTGTAATCTACAAACCTCATATTTTAAAAGAAATTCGAGATCCTGTAACGAATGAAGTCATAGAAGAAATAAAACCGACAGTATTAACTGAATCAACTATTGATAAAGAAGTATGGAAACAAATTCAAGAAGCTCTGAGATATACTGTCACTGATGGAACTCCGCAATATCCTATGCATAATAAACTTGTTCAAATTGCCTGTAAAACCGGAACTGCCGAAGTAGATGGCTTTAAAGATAGCTGGCATTCATGGCTTGTCGCTTACGCACCTTATGATGCACCACCTGAAGACAGAATTTGTGTGGCTACAATTGTCGAAGCATGCAATAAATGGGAATGGTGGGCACCTTATGCAACAAATATTATCATCCAGGGAATTTTTGCTAATCAAACTTATGAAGAAGCAATCAATGAACTTGGATTTACTTATCTTACTAAAAAACGGGGACGTCAGGAGTAAATATGAAGAATAAAATTTTATCAAAGTTTGATTATCTTCTTATTCTTGTCGTGCTTATTCTTGTAGCACTGGGAGTTTTATTTATTTATTCTTCAAGTATAAATTCTGAAGGTATTTCTGTTACAAATGAATATATAAAACAAATTATTTGGGCTTCTATTGGTTTTTTGATTATGATTTTTGTAACGCTTTATGATTATCGAAAAACAGAATCAATTACACCATATTTGTACATTTTTTTGATTGTTCTTTTGATATATACAAGAATTTTTGGACGTTATGTTAATGGTGCAAAAAGCTGGATTGGAATTGGTGAGTTTGGAGTACAGCCATCTGAATTTGGAAAAATATTCTTCATTCTATTTCTAGCTAAATTCCTTGAGGAAAGCAAAAACATGAATCAGTTTAAAAGATTCGTTTATGCTATAGGATTATTATTGATTCCAATGGGATTGATTTTAATTCAACCTGATTTAGGAACAGCAAGCGTTTATATTCCAATTTTTCTGACAATGTGTTTTATAGCAGGAATTCCTGTAAAATATATTTTGTATGTTCTTTCTTTTGGAATTCTTACAGTATTTTTTACTGTTCTTCCAGTATGGAATATGGAAATTGCCGAAAAACCTCTAGTTTTTATTTCCGTATTGACAAATCTTAAATTGAGAGCTCTGTTGATTTCCTCTTTTTTGCTGATAACTTTTTTGGGATATGTAGTAAGACGATATTTTCATGGTCCAAAATATATCTATTGGATTACACTTGTTTTTTCTGTAATCTGCCTTTCTCTTATTTTTTCTTTAGCACTTGGAAAGTTTTTGAAAGATTACCAGATTAAGCGTCTTATTATTTTTATGAATCCAAATAAGGATAGGCTTGGAGCTGGTTGGAATATCATTCAATCAAAAGTTGCAATTGGTGCTGGAGGCATGACAGGGCAGGGATATTTGCAAGGAACTCAAAGTCATTATCGATTTTTGCCACAACAGAGTACAGACTTTATTTTCAGTATTCTTTCAGAAGAATTAGGTTTTATTGGCGGAATTTTCGTATTTTCACTTTACTTTGTAATTCTAATTAAAATATTGTATATTATTCGAAAATGTATCAACAGATACGGTTCTTATATTTGTGCAGGAATTTTAGGGATGTTTTCATTTCATTTTTTTGTAAATGTTGGAATGGTAATGGGAATTATGCCAATTACTGGAATTCCGCTTTTGTTTCTTTCCTATGGAGGTTCTTCTTTGCTCACAGCGATGACTTGCATAGGACTTGTGATGAATATTAACTGCAGAAAAAGTGAACTTAAGTAAAAAAGTGATTATTTAAATCCTGATAATAAAAAAACTATAAACAACTATAAAGACAAATAATCAGAATAATTAGAATTAATATTGAAACAATGTAAATCCAAACTGGTAATGAACCATCTTGTCCAGCTTTATTTGATTTATTGTGTTTGTTGGGTTTATTTGATTTATTTGATTTATTGGACGAGATGTTATTTTTATATTTATTATTGATTGAAGACAAAATATCAGAATCTTTGTCATGTGGTAATGAAGTATTAGAATTCACAGCATATCCACATTCAGGGCAACCTGTTTTAAAATCTTCTGACGCTCCTGTGTGACCACATTTTGGACAACGTACTGATGCAAAAAATTTTCCACAGACAGGACAAAATCTTGATTTACGAGGAACTTCTGAACCACAGCTTTCACAAAAAAATTTTGCTTCTTTATCAGTTTTTTTCATAATATTCCATTGGTTCAAGTTTTATTAATTT